>Ga0182015_10002485_pt1 | contig 22118 bp, 25 predicted proteins | sample 712P3MmetaG_FD_120478 | JGI IMG/M metagenome (GOLD analysis project Ga0182015, IMG submission 120478) | Permafrost microbial communities from Stordalen Mire, Sweden - 712P3M metaG | ecosystem: Environmental > Terrestrial > Soil > Wetlands > Permafrost | place: Sweden: Stordalen | collected...
AACCGCGCCGCTCACCATCGATTTCGCCGATTCGAAGGACGACTCGGGCGCCAAGGGTGCGATCGTTTCGAAAACCGCGCCGCTCACCATCGATTTCGCCGATTCGAAGGACGACTCGGGCGCCAAGGGTGCGATCGTCGCGAAGACCGCGCCGCTCGCCGTCGATTTCGCCGATTCGAAAGATGATTCGGGCGCCAAGGGTGCGATCGTCGCGAAGACCGCGGCATTACTCGTGAAGTTCCCCCAGTAGTTCCGGCTCCGCCTACCTAACGGAAAGGTTATCCATGTTACGCTCATTGCTCGCCACGACCGCCATCATCGCCATGACGATAAGCCTCGCCCAGACCGCGTCGGCGGCGACACAGGAATATCAATTATCGGTTCAAGTCAGTGTGACGATCGCACCGAAGTCGGTGGTAACCGGCCGGGCCAAATCGATCGGCGCCGACGCCGGGCTCCCCGTGACGGTCAGTTGTGCCGTCGGTCCCGCGACCCTTGCGCTCGCGAGCGGGGCGGCCGTGAACGCATCCGGTACGGGATCCGCCACCGCAAACTTGAAACGCGGAGCCGGCACCGGCGTCTTTACCCTCCTCGTCCCGGTAACGCTCACGGCGCCGGATGCGAGCAAACCGGCGAACACGTACTTGTGCTGGACGGTCGTCAATAAGAGCGCCCTCGCGCCGTCGGTCCAAACACCGGTGAACTTCGTCACCGGCAAAGTCGCCAACGCCGATGGGACGCCGATAACCAGCGAGGCCACCGACACGTGGGACACCGTCCAGAATTAGGGCCGCGAACTAACGGAGCGAGATCGTCAGTTTCCCGCCGTCGGTGCCCACGATGCGGGGGCCGGCGGTCTCGTTTTCGTCTTGCGAAGTCTTGCCGTTGCCGGCTTGCGTAGCGAGTGAAGCGACGGCCGCGGACGCGCGCGCCCCTTCGAGCATGGCGTCCGTGATGGTGCCGGCGGCGCGCTTCTTGCGATAGTCCTCGATCGCCGTCTGGAGTGCGATGCGCGAGCGTTCGGGATAGTCTTTCTTCTTCTCGGGATAGCCGCCGAGCGCGGCCTCGATGTCGGCATCGGTAATCGCCAGCGCTTGGTCGATGGTCTTGCCGATCGCGAGCTCGACCAGCAGCGAACAGGTCGCCGTGCCGAAACCGCAGCCGGTCGTGAAGTACGAAACGTCCGCGATCACGTCACCCGGACCGACCTTCAGGTAGTACGTGTACATGTCGCCGCACGAATCGCTGAAGTACTCGCCGGATGCCATGGCATCGTCCATCGTGCGGAAGCCGGTGCGATGTTCGACCAAGTGCTGAAACTTCTGAAAATCCACGATTACCTAACGTTAGCTCCGGGGTGACCCTGACGCGACTTCGAACCGGCATTCCGCGCCGCCGGTTGCGAGCGACACGGTTTGCTTGACCTCGGGTGAGACCACTTCGTCGAGCATCGAGTGAATGACGGTGCAGCATTCGGGGTGTTCCGACACGACGTTCGCATAGGGACAGTTGTGCTCGCGCAGCACGATCGTGTCGCCGTGTTCTTCAACGTCGACCGCAACGCCCGCACCGCGGATGTTGTCCGCGATCGCCTCGAGGCGTTCGAGCGTCGACTTGCCTTCGAGTGCCGGGGACATCTTACCGACCACGCGCTTGGCGATCCCGGCAAAAACCGCGGCGACGCCGGCGTCTCCTTGGGTGACGCGCACTTCGCGCAGCACCGCACCGAGCATCCGGTCGTATGCTTGCGGGAAATAGCGATCGGCCTGGGTGGTCAGGGAGTATTCGTGGGTGGGCTTGGTCTTGCCGCGCCGGACGCTCTTCTCGGTAACGAGACCGTCGCGCTCGAGGATCACCAATTGCTGGCGGATAGCGTTGGGCGAGAGCGCGAACTCGGCCGCCAGGTCGAACGCCGATGCCGCGCCGCGGCTCCGCAGCGCGCCGACGATCTTCCCCCGGGTGGAGTCGAAAAACCGGTCGTGCATTTGCCCCCAAGGTAGCATAGGACGCGAAGATAGTCCAGAGTTTCCTTGACTTTCTTCGGGGCAAACCGTACCATCGGGGGCGTGAGTAAACGCGGACTCGTCATTTCCGGCCTGCGCGCGGCGGTCGATAGCAAGGAGATTCTCAAGGGGATCGACCTGACCGTCGAACCCGGCAAGGTCCACGCCCTGATGGGCCCCAACGGCAGCGGCAAATCGACGCTGGCGTTCGCCATGAGCGGACATCCGAATTACGAAGTCCTCGGCGGCTCGGTCAGCCTCGACGGCACGGACCTGCTCGGCCTCTCGCCCGACAAGCGCGCGCGCGCGGGTCTGTTTCTCTCGTTCCAATATCCGGCGGCGATCCCGGGCGTCTCGGTCGCGAACTTCATTCGCACCGCGCGCATGGCCGTCAAACCCGATGACCTGCCGCCGGCCAAATTTCGCGCGATGATTTACGAGAAACTCGAAGTCCTCGACATGGACGCCGCGTTTCTTTCGCGTTACGTCAACGACGGGTTCTCGGGCGGTGAGAAAAAACGCCTGGAGATGCTGCAGCTCGCCATCCTCGCACCGAAGTACGCCGTCCTCGACGAGACCGACTCCGGCCTCGACGTCGATGCGCTGCAATCGGTCGGTAAGTCGATCGAAGCGATGCGCGCCACCGACGACGGCAAAGACACGGGCTTCCTGATCATCACGCACTATCCCCGGATCTTGCGTCACGTTCCAGCCGATGTCGTGCACATCATGATGGATGGCCGCATCGTGAAGACGGGCGGTCCCGATCTCGCGGAACGCGTTGAACGCGAGGGCTACGACGGCATTCGCGAAGAGGTCGTTGGTGGCGTCGCTTAGCGTCATCGCGCCTGCGGTTAGCGTTCATCGCGACGAGCGCGGCACCCACGTCGACATTCCGGCCGGCCTCAACCGTGACGAGCCGATCGTCGTTGCCTACGATGTCGCCGATGCGACGCTCGTCGCGCACACGTTCGTCACCGCGGGCGAGGGCGCGCGCGCCACGATCGTCGAGCGCTTGACCGGCAACGCCGAGCGCGAGATTACCGTTTCCACGCTGGTCAGCGCGGCGGCGAATGCCGACATCATCTATACGGTCCTGCAGAACGTCGGCACCGCCGTGAAGGTCGACGCCAAACGTGCCTCGCACGTCGGCGCGGGTGCGCGCGTGGCGTGGAACGTGGCGCTCCTCGGCGGCGCGTCCGTAACCGACGAAGTGATCTCCGACCACACCGGTGCCGGTGCGACCAGCGAGATCGCGGCACTCTTCTTCCCGGTCGCGCGCGAAGTCGTTCAACTGACGACCGAAGTGCAGCACAACGTTCCGCACACGACCTCCCAGACCGTCGTGCGCAGCATCGCTGCCGGCCGCGGCCGCGGCCGTTACTTCGGCAACATCCGCATCGCACCGTTCGCGCACGGCTCGGAAGCCTCGCTCCGCGATGACACGCTGCTGATCGGCAAAGACGCGAAGATCGATGCGATCCCGGCTCTCGAGATCGCCGCGAACGACGTCAAGGCGTTTCATGGCGCCACCGTCGGTGCGATCGACGAAGAGCACATCTTCTATCTGATGAGCCGCGGCATCGAACGCGATGCGGCGGAGAAACTGATTGCACTGGGCTTCTTCGAGCCCGCGGTCTCACGTTTCCCCGGCGAAGCCCTGCGCGCGGAACTCCGCACGCTGCTCGAAGAAAAGTTGGCGGGAGCCCGGCGATGATCGCTCCGGTCGACGCGCGCGCCGCCGCCATCGCGGCGGATTTTCCGATCCTCGCGAAACCAACCTCGCGCGGGAAACGGCTCGTTTACCTCGACTCGGCCGCCAGTTCCCAGAAGCCGCAAGCCGTCATCGATACGCTGGTCGACTACTACTCCTCGTATAATGCGAACATTCACCGCGGCGTCTACGAAATCGCCGCGCGCGCGACCGACGCGTTCGAGGCTGCGCGGGCCAAGGTCGCCCGTTTCGTGAATGCCGCGCACTCGGCGGAAATCATCTGGACGCGCAACACGACCGAGGCGATCAATCTGGTCAGCTTCTCGTGGGGGATGCAAAATCTCAAACCCGGCGATGCGATCCTCACGACGCAGGTCGAACACCACTCGAACATCGTTCCCTGGCAGTTGCTGGCCGCCAAGACCGGCGCGGAACTGCGCTATATCAAGGCCGACGACGACGGCACGCTGCAACTCGACGACCTCAACGCGCTCTTGCGCGGCACGAAGCTCGTTGCGCTCTCACACGTGAGCAACGTCCTCGGTTCGATCGCGCCGCTCGAGCGGATCATCCCGCGCGCGCACGCCGCCGGAGCGGTCGTACTGGTCGACGCCGCGCAGTCGGTGCCGCACATGCCGGTCGACGTGCAGGCGCTCGATGTCGACTTTCTCGCGGTCAGCGGGCACAAGATGTGCGCGCCGACGGGGATTGGATTTCTCTACGGCAAGCGTGCGCTGCTCGAAGCGATGCCGCCGTTCCTGACCGGCGGCGACATGATCCGCACGGTCGCCTACGACACGACGACGTACGCCGAACTGCCGTGGAAGTTTGAAGCCGGGACGAGCAACATCGCCGACGCGATCGCCTTCGGCACGGCTTGCGACTATCTCACCAAGGTCGGCATGGCGTGGATCCGCGAGCATGAAATTCAGATCACCACGTACGCGCTCGAGCGCCTGGCGCCGTTCGCCGCGCGCGGTCTCGAGTGCTACGGCCCGGCCCGGCCCGAAGACCGCGGCGGCGTGATCTCGTTCAACTTCGCCGACATCCACGCCCACGATCTGGCCTCGATCCTCGACCTCGAAGGCGTGTGCATTCGGGCGGGCCATCACTGCGCGATGCCGTTGATGGACAAGATGAACTGGCCGGCCACCGCCCGCGCCTCCTTCTACCTCTACACGACCGAAGCCGACATCGACGTCCTCGTTGCAGCCTTAGAGAAGGCTGCCGGGGTCTTTAAGATCAGCTGATGGACGACTTCTACAAAGAGTACATTCTCGATCATTACCGCAATCCGCGGAACTTCGGGCATCTCGAAAACCCGACCGCGGTGGCCGAGGATCTCAATCCGCTGTGCGGCGACAAGATTGCGATGGAGCTGTTGGTCGGCGCAGATGGGAAGATCGAGGACGTGCGGTTTTCCGGTAAGGGCTGCGCGATTTCGCAAGCGTCTGCATCGATGCTGACCGAGTCGCTCAAAGGCAAGACGCTCGAGGAAGTGGCCCAGCTCTCCCACGACGTCGTCTTGGAAAACGTCGGCATCGGCATCAGCCCCACGCGGATGAAGTGCGCGATGCTGGGCCTGAAAGTTGCCAAGAGCGCGGCGCTGGGCGAGATCGCGACCTGGCCCGACGAAGCGGCCACCTGAGCGGAGACGTCCTGCACCTGGCCGCGGCGATCGTCGCCGATGCGGGTGCCTTCATGGCTTGGAACCTTGCGTCACGGTCGCCGTCGCGGCTGGCGCGCGACGTCGCAGCCGGCCTGTCCCGGCCCGCGGTTGCGGTGCGCGCCGTCACCCGTTTTGCCGGCGGTCTCCTCTTGCTCGCGGCCGGCGCGGTACTGCTGCTCCCGCTCACGCAGCAAATCCGCACGTTCACGGTACTCGAGACGTGGACGGTCCTCACCGGACTTCTCGTCGAGGCGCTGATCGGGTCCGATCTGCGGGCCCGAAGCGACTAGCTCAGCCGCGTTCCCTCGACGCAGACGTTCTGCGTGTCGTAGGCGCGCAGCACGACGTCTTTTGGCCCCTGCGGCGTCGTCACCGTGACGTAGATCAACCGCGACTCGCTACCCGAGAGCTGGTTATCGATCACGACGTCGGTCACGTCGATGTAATTGCCCGAAACCCCGAGCGCCTGGGCCGTCGCGGGCATGTAGAGCGGCTGCGATTTCCAGTGCCCGATGACGCCGGTGTTCTGCTTGACGTCCGTGCGCAGCATCGCGTCGCCCGGATAGGCCACGCTGGTCTCGATCCGGTCGGAGACGCTGCTCAGGATGCTCGCAATGGCCGTGCCGCGGGGCTCCTTTTCGCTGCAGAACGACTCGACCCGATCCGGCGCAACGAGCGGCGGGGCCGAGCTACAGCCGGCCAGCAAGAACGCCGCAACGGCCAAGACACGCTTCATCGCTAGGCACCTACCGCGGAGCCGCCCGCCCCGCCTCCATGGGTCGGGAAGAATAGTTCCGGCTCGTGCGACTCATGTCGCAGGGTTGTTCTTTTGACGAGGGAATCGCTTCGGTCACTTCTCGTATCGCTAACCACTAGGAGCGTGCCAATGACGCATGTACCGACAACATCCCGCGGCCGGTTTATCGGCGCTGCCGCCGCTGCGTCGGCGGTCGCCTTCGGCTGTCCGGCGATCCTGTCCGCCCAGAACAAAACGATCGTTATCGGACTGAACATTCCGCAGTCGGGTCCGTATTCAGACCAAGGCAACGACCAGCTGCGCGCCTACAATCTGGCCATCGATCAGATCAACAAGTCGGGCGGCATCATGGGGATGCAGGTCCAGTCGACGGTCGGCGACGATCGCACGACGGCCGATGTGGCGCGCGACAACGCTCAGCGCATGATCGAACGCGACGGCGCGGTGATGATCACCGGCGGCTCGTCGACCGGTACCGCGCTCGCCGTCTCCGCGCTCTGCCAGCAGAAGGGCTCGCTGTTTATGGCGACGCTCACGCACGGCGACGAAACGACGAACCAGAACTGCCACAAGCATACCTTTCGCCGCTACAGCGATGCCTACATGAGCGCGCAGGCGTTGGCCAAGACACTGGTGGCAAAGTACGGGACCGGGACGTGGTTCCACATCACGGCCGACTACTCGTGGGGCCACTCGGTGCACGACAACCTCGCGGCCGTCATCAACCCGAAGGGCGCAAAAGAGATCGCGAACGTGCAGCTCAAGCTCGGCACGACCGACTTCTCGGCCGCGCTCTCGCAGGCGCAAGCCGCCAAGCCCGACGTTCTCGTCATCACCGAGTTCGGCGCGGACATGGTCAACTGCCTCAATCAGGCGGCGCAATTCGGACTTACCAAGAGCTGTAAGATCCTCGTTCCGCTCGTCGATGAGTACATGGCGAAAGGCACCAAGGACAACTTCGACAACGTCGTTTCGACGACGCCGTTCTACTGGCAGTATCACCAGTCGAAGTACCCCGGCGCGAAGAAATTCATCGATGCCTTTGTCGACCGCTACAAAGTCCCGCCCTCAAACGGTGCCGAGTGCGCGTACGTCGACATCATGGTCTACAAACAGGCCGTGGAAAAAGCCGGCTCCACCGATCCTCTCAAAGTGATCCCGGTGCTCGAAGCGCTGCAGTTCAACTTCACCAAGGGACCGGAGTACTTCCGCAAAGAGGATCACCAGGGCGTCAACTCGGTCCTCGTCGTCGAAGGCATCCCGGAGAAGGATCGCGGCGCCGGCGGCTTCCAGTTCGCGCGCGTGCTGGAAGACCACTCCGGACTTAGCGTTCTGCAACCGCTAGCCGGGCTTGCGTGCAAGATGGAAACCACGTAAGCCTTCGAATCTCCACCACTCACGGGCCGGCGCGCATGTGCGCCGGCCCGTTTCACTTCTCGCTCTCACACGGGGTCACGTGGTCGCTCTCAGTCAAGCCCTCCTCAACGGAGTCGTCCTCGGCCTGATCTACGTCGCCATCGCGGTCGGTCTCACGATCGTCTTCGGCACCCTGCGCCTGGTCAATTTTGCGCACGGCGCGTTCTACGCGATCGGCGCCTACGTGGGGCTCGTGGTCGCGCAAACGTGGGGCCTCGGGGCCGGCTTCATTGCCGCTCCGATCGCGGTCGCGATCTTCGCGATCTTGCTCGACCGTTTTTTGCTGCGGCCGTTCTACGCGAAGGACGCGACATCGCAGATTCTCGTGACGTTCGGCATCGCATTGATCGTCGAGGAAACGCTGAAGCTGATCTTCGGCGCGACGACGCAACAGTATCCGGTGCCCGCGGCCCTGGCGACCTCGTTCTCGCTGGGCGCCATCACGTATCCGGCCTACCGGCTGCTCTTCGCTCTGGGCGTGATCGTCATGCTCGTGCTGGTATGGTTTTTCATCGAGCGTACCGACTACGGGCTCATCGTGCGCGCCGGCGTGCGCGATCGCACGATGGTCCAATTGCTGGGCGGCAACATCCGGCAAGCGTCGACGATCGTGTTCGCGCTGGGCGCGGCCATCGCGGGGCTCGTCGGCGCCGCGGCTTCGCCGATCTACAGCATCGCGCCGGGGACGGGGTTTGCGTTTCTGGTGCCGTCGTTCGTGGTCGTCGTGGTCGGGGGGCTCGGCAGTTTTTGGGGCGCGGTGCTCGGCGGGTTGCTGATCGGCGAATTGCAGAGCGTGACCACACTGGTCTTCCCGCCGGCCGCAAATGTGATCATTTACCTCTGCATGGCCCTCGTGCTGCTGCTGCGCCCGCAAGGTTTGCTCGGTGAGAGCGAAGTGATCCGGCAGTGACGGGCGCAACTCGCGGCAGCGACGTTCGCTTCGCGCTGCTCACGTCGATCGTTCTGGCCGTGTTTCCGTTTGCCTTTCACGCGATCGACGGGTATGCGGGCCTGGCCACGCAGATCCTCATCGTGAGCATCGCCTCGATCGGCTTCAACCTGCTGCTGGGCTACACCGGATTGCTCTCGTACGGGCACGCGATGTTCTACGGCGGCGGCGGCTACGTCGCAGCGATTCTGTTGATTCGCCTCATGCCGGACCATCCCAATCTTTGGCTCGCCGTCATCGGCGCGACGCTCGCGGCGACGATCCTCGCACTGCTCGTCGGCGCACTCGCGGTGCGCTTATACGGGATATACTTCGCTCTGCTCACGCTGGCGTTCGCACAGATGGTCTTTTTCATCGTCGAACAGGCGAAGGACTGGACCAGCGGCGACGACGGACTGCAATCGTTTCCGAACGCGCTTCTGCCGCTCGGCCCCTACAACGTCGATCTCGGCACGGCACTCCCGTCCGTGCCGCTCGGGCCGTTCGGAAACCTGGCCGACATCAAGCTGTGGTACATTTTCGCCGCGCTCGTGCTCTTCTGTGTCTTGCTGCTGATGCGCGCGCTCACGCGCTCGCAGTTCGGCGAAGTGCTGACCGCGATCCGCGAGAACGAAGAGCGCAGTTCGCTGGTCGGCTTCAACGCGGCCGCCTACCGGCTCGCCGCGTTCGCAATCTCGGGAGCATTGACCGGACTTTCGGGCTCGCTGCGCGCGCTTTACGACGGCACGGTCGCGGTCGAGTCCCTCGGCATCGACCGGAGCGGCTCGTTCGTCATCTACACGATCGTCGGCGGCGTGCAGGCGCTCTTCGGCCCCGTTGTCGGAAGCGCGGTCATCATGTACCTGGAGAGCGTGCTCTCGGCGCACATCAGTTACTGGCGATTGGTCGAAGGCGTGATCTTCGTCGCCGTGATCATCTTCCTCCCGGCCGGCATCGTCGGCACCCTAAGCGAACGCTTTTCCGGCCGTGCGAAAAGCCGCGCCTTGCTCGTGCAGACCGTGCGCGCGGATTCCGGCAAATGACCACGTTGCTCGAAACCAAAGGCCTAGGCAAATCGTTCGGGCGCTTCGCGGCCAACGCCGACATCGATTTCAGCGTAGCGCAAGGCGAACTGCGCGCGGTGATCGGACCAAACGGCGCCGGCAAGACCACGTTCTTCAACATGCTTTCCGGAACGACCGCAGCGACGAGCGGCACGATCTATTTCAAAGGCGACGATATCACGCGCCTGAGCGGAACGCGGAGGGTGCACCTGGGGATCGCCAAAGCGTTTCAAACGGCGAACATCTACCCGGAACAAACGGTCCGCCAGAACTGCCGGTTGGCGGCGCTCGCGCATACACAAGGCACGTTCGCGCTCGAAATCCTGCGCCGCTCGGATCGCCTGACCGACGTCGACACGCTCGCCGAGCGGGCGATCGAACAACTCGAACTCAGTAGCGTCGCCGGCGTGCGGTCGGGTGATCTCGCGCACGGCGACAAGAAGCGGCTGGACATCGCGATCGCTCTGGCGACGGAACCCGAAATCTTGCTGCTGGACGAACCGGTCGCCGGGATGTCGCGCGATGAGGCCCGCAAGACCGAGGCGCTGGTCCGCAAGCTCGCAAGCTCGATGACGGTACTGATCATCGAACACGATATGGATCTCATCATGGGGATCTCCGACTCGATCACTGTGCTCGAAGCAGGCCGCGTGCTCGCTAGCGGAACGCCGGCCGAAATCCGCGCCAACCAGCGCGTGCAAGACGCCTATCTCGGCGGTCACAGCGAAGCGGAGATCGACGGGTGACCGAGACGACGCCGCTGCTCGCGCTCGAGCAGGTCGCGAGCTACTATGGTGAGAGCCACATCCTCAAGTCGGTGTCGTTGACGGTTGGTGCCGGCGAAACGGTCGCGCTTCTTGGCCGTAACGGCGCCGGCAAGACCACGACCCTCAAGTCGATCGTCGGCTGGGTGCAGCCGCGCAGCGGGAGCGTGAAGCTGGCCGGTGAGGAACTCGCCGGTTGCGACATGATGTCGATCGCGCGCAAAGGCATCGCACTCGTTCCCGAAGAGCGCCGCATCTTCACCAACCTGACCGTCGCCGAGAACCTGCGCATCGCCCAGATCACCGCGCGCAAGCCGGGCTGGCCGCTCGACCGCGTCTACGAGCGTTTCCCGCGTTTACGCGAGCGGCTCGCCAACAAAGGTGACGAGATTTCGGGCGGCGAGAAACAGATGCTCGCCATCGCGCGCGCGCTCGTGCAAGATACGCGGGTGCTACTGCTCGATGAGCCGACCGAGGGGCTTGCGCCGCTGATCGTGCGCGAAGTCGAAGCAGTGATCCGCGAGATCAAGCGCGCGGGGATGACGATTCTTCTCGTCGAGCAGAACCTCTACTCCGCGCTCGCCGTCGCCGACCGCTGCTACATCCTCGATCAGGGCGCAGTCGTCTACGAAGGCACGCCGGACGACCTGCGCGCCAACGAAGCCGTCCTGCGCCGCTACTTACACGTCTAACGCCGCTGCGCCTCAGTCCGGGCGGGCGAACGCGACGGTCTGGTGGACTTCGCGATCGTTGGTCCAGAAACGCTCGCCATCGAACGCGAGGCCCCGCGCGTTGAACGGGATCGTGGCGAGATCGACCGACGTGGGCGACGGACCGCGCGCATCGACGCGCGTGAGATAGTACGTTCCGCTCGTCTCGTCATCGGTCGTCACGCAGTAGAAGCATCCGCCGACGATCGTGTGCCCGCAGATCTCGTGCGGCACGTCGACGATCGTGCCCGGTTTGCCGGCATCGTCGAGCGCGATGATCCGCTTGTTGTACCACTGGCTGACATAGAGCCGGTCGCCGTCGTAGGAGAGGTGGGAACCGGTATCCTCGGGACACGGGATCGCGCTGCTGTTGCGTAGCCCGTGTCCGGGGATGGCGCGAAAGATCGTGCGGTGATCCTCGTCGCTCTGACCGAGCAGTACGCGCAGCTCGTCGCCCACGACGGTCATGCCCCAGGGCTTACCCGGGACGCTCATCTCGTCGGTAACGGTCCAGGTCTGCGGCGCGAGCGCATACAGGCGCTCCGTTTCGATCGAGCCGAGCCACAGGCTCGTGCCGTCGAAGGCGATCGCTTGCGGCCGCAGCGTCGGCGCATCGACGCGCATCAGTTCAAAGATGTCTTGGAGTGCCGTTTGTGTCATTGGCAGGGGCCTTTCAGCAGCAAGCTTCGGCTAATCGTCGAGGGTCGTGAGGTCACCAAGGTCGATACCCAAGTGTTGGGCGCGCAGCACGCGGCGCATGATCTTGCCGCTGCGCGTTTTGGGAAGCTTCGCAACGATCTCGACGCTCTTCGGCGTCGCGATCGGTCCGATTTCGCGGCGTACGTGCGCGATCAGCTCGCTCGCCAGGGCGTCGGAGGCGCTGTGGCCGGCGCGCAAAATGACGAACACGACGATCGCTTCCCCTTTGATCTCGTCGGGAACGCCGATCGCGGCCGCCTCGCCGCATGCCGGATGCGAAACGAGCGCGCTCTCGAGGTCCGAGGTCGCCAACCGGTGGCCGGCCACCTTGAGCACGTCGTCGGCCCGGCCGAGCACGCTGATCGTGCCGTCATCGTCAATCGTCGACACATCGCCGGCCGTATAGACGCCGGGAATTTGCTCGAAGTACTTCGCAAAGCGCGACCGGTCGCCCCAGACGCCGCAGAACATGTGCGGCGCGGGGGTTTCGAGGACGAGCAGCCCGCCTTGGTTGGCCGGTAACGTCGCGCCGTCGGCGGCGCGGATCGAAAATCGCAACGGGCCGAACGGTTTGCCGCTGCGGTCGGGCCGGATGGTGTCGGTCGGCAAGTACCCGATGCTGGGTCCGGCGAGTTCGGTCTGCCACCACTGGTTGCAAACGGGCGCGTTCCCGTGGCCCATCACGTCGTAGAGAAAATGCCAGGCTTCGGGGTTCAGCGGCTCGCCCGCGCAAAACATGGCATCCAGCGACGAGAGATCGTGCGCATCGGCATTCGCCGAGCCGAAGCGCATCAACATGCGCGCGAGCGTCGGCGCCGTGTAGAACTTCGTGACGCGTTTGCGGGCGATCGTATCGTATACGATCGACGTGTTCGGGAAGTCGGGCGAACCTTCGCGCAACACGATGTGATAGCGGTTGGCGAGTGCGCCATAGACCATGATGGAATGGCCGACGATCCAGCCGATATCGCTCGTGCACCAGTAGACGTCGTCGGGCGTGATCCCGGTCGTCAAGCGCAACAACGTACTGCACCCGACCAGATAGCCGCCGTGCGGCAACACGACGCCCTTCGGTTTTCCGGTCGTCCCGCTCGTGTAGAGGATAAACAGGGGGTGCTCGGCAGCGACCATCTGCGGATCGCACGTTTCCGGCTGCGCGTCGCAGTAGGTTTCGAAATCGACCTCGCGTTCGCCGGGCGCGGGACTCGCTTCGCGCCGCCACACGACGACGCGCCGGATTTGCGGCAATCGCGCGACCGCATCGTCGACGATCGACTTGAGATCGACGGCCTTACCGCGACGGTACGTCACATCGCCCACGATCATCACGGTCGCGCCGGCATCTCGAACGCGGTCGCACAGCGCCGTGGCACCGAGACCGGCGTAGACTACGGAATGAATCGCGCCGATGCGCGCGCACGCCAGCATGGCCACGATACCCTCGATCGAGAGCGGCATGTAGATGCACACGCGATCGCCGGTTCGAACGCCGTCGGAACGCAACGCGTTCGCAAGCTGACACACGCGCGCGAGCAGCGCGGCATACGCGATCGTCCGCTCGCTGCCGTCCTCGCCGAGGAACTCGTAGGCAATTGCGCTCGGGTGCGACATCGCGTGCCGGTCGAGGCAACTGACCGTAACGTTCAAGCGTCCGTCGGGAAACCAGTGCGGGTCTTCGATCGTTCCGGTGAACGTCGTCTGCGGCGAACGTTCCCACACGATCGAAGCGATTTGCGAATGCCACCAATCGAACGGATCCGCAAGCGCCTCGGCGATCCATTCATCGTGATCGGGGATGCCGAACCAATTGAACGTCGCCGCGGGCGGTGCGTACGCTTCACCGCCGGCGAGCAGTCCCTCGATGAACCCGGTCATGCGCGCCTCAGATTTTGATGTAATCGTGTTGGTTGATGGTACTGCCGTTCGGACCGTTGGTGACGTGGAACGTTGCGACGTAGGAACCGCGGCCGGACGTGATCTCCGCATCGACCGTCGCACCCGCAGGGTCGGTACGGCTCACGCGCATGGACGTGATACGCGCATCCTTGTCGAGGAACGCTTCTTCCTTGAGGTCGAGGGTCCGGTCGCTGCTACTGCCGCCGAGTGCGGCGTACGCACCGGCTTCGTCGCCCGCGATCAGGTCGTCGATGTAGTGCCGCACGACCGCCAGGCTCGCCTCGGCCGGACTGGACGGCGGCTTCGCGGTCGCCACCGGACGCGGTACGCCCGCCGGCGGCGCCGGCGACGGTAGCGGGGTCGGCGGCGCCGGCGTTGGGAGCGGGTAGGGCGACGGCGGCCGCGTTGCCGGCGGCGCCGGCGTCGCCGTAACGGCAGCGCTCACCGTCGCAACGGCCGCCGGCGTCGACGTCGCGGCCGGCGTGGGACTCGGCGCGGGAGTGGGCGACGGCGATAGCGCGGCTGAGGGCACGGGCGAAGGCGCGGGCGAGGGGGTGGGTGGCAGCGTCATGGCCGGACTCGGTCCCGTGGGCCCGGGCACCGGCGTCACGGCCGGAATCGACGTTGCGCCGAGTTCGGGCACCGTTGCGCGGTTCTGAAAGGCCGAGACCAGGGCGCCGATCCCGAGACCGGCCACGATGACCCCGATGATCAGCGCCGCCATAGGCAGGGGTCCGCCGCCGGTCCCCCCGGCGCTCGCGCGCGGCGGCGAAGACGGACGGCGACGGCGCGGTTCGGGATCGGACATCGCATCGCGCTTTCCGCGCATTCGGCAAGAGGCCTTGCCGCCACACGCGAATGCGCCAGCCATGATTCGGGTCCGCGTGCCGATCGATGTCAACGCCGTCTTGTGCGCCGATTCGATTGCCTTTGCTCTCGCCACGCCGCTTCGGGTCGGCGAGTTGCTCACGCACGCCGTGCTCGACGCGCTCGGCCCGCGCGCGCCGCAAGACAAGCGCGAGCGCATGGTAGCCAGCACGCACGCCGGCCTCAACGCGGGCGCCTTTATCGTTGAGATCGACGGCCGGATCTACGAACATTGCGACGACGTGACCGTCGTCGCGGGCATCGCCAACCTGCGCTTCTACCGACGCGAACGCCGCGACACCGCGGCATGACGTGATCGGCGACGACAAGGGCCTGCCGGCGTCGATCGCCGGTCTTTTCGGCACGGCCTTGGGTCTTTACGCGCGGCGTTTTCCATTCTACGCGCTGCTGACGCTGCTCGCGATCGGCGTGCAATACATCGTCGATGCGCAAGTCATGCTCGATTCCGGGCTGCTCATCGGACTTGACGTCGTGGTCGGATCGTTTCTTGCCGCCAGTGTTTCGATCGGAGTCGCGTTCGATGTGGCCGGAAAGGAAGCCGACTGGAGCCGGATCATGACCGCCGCGTCGTTGCGCTGGGGCGTGGTGACGCTGATCTCGCTGATCGCCCTGTTCCTGCAGTGGCTCTTCCTCCCGTACGTGTTTCTGCCGGCCACGGATACCGGCTATGGGATCTTGCTGCTGCCGTTCATCGTTCTTTGGGGCGCCGTATCGCTCGGAACGGTGGTCGCCGCAATCGAACCGACCAAGAGCCGCCTGCGGCTGCCCCTCATCGCGCTCGGAAAAGCGCTTTCGGTTTCGGCGCAGTTCGTGAACCTCGGCCGGTTGATGGTTCTCTCCGTGCTGCTGTCCCTGCCGCTCTTCGCCGAAATACTGCTCGGCGCATATCTCAAATCGCGCAACATCGGCGATCTCGATTTTTGGTCGGGCGTACCGATCGACATGCTCACGCTCGGACCACTGCAAGCGATCGCGACGCTATTCTATATCGACTTTCTACGCCGCGCTAAACGGTAGTGGATTCGCTTCAAGGCCGAGGCGCGCGCCTACGGGGCCGTGTATAGCTCGCCGCGGCGCGTGAGGACCAGTTCGGCGTAGAGCGCATTCGGCCACGCGAAATCATCGCGCGTGAACGACTCGGGCCAATTGGCGTCGAACGATTCGTGGAGGCGGTGATCGCCGACATCGGCGACCGCGATGTAGCCGAAGACTTTGTCGATCTCATCCGGATCGTCGGAGGTCAATGCTTGCACGCACAGTGCGAGCGGCCAGACGTAGCCGTGCGGCGTGTGCGGGCTGCCCTCGCCCTCGGCGTAGGTCCCGCGAAAGAAATACGGATTGCGATCGGAGAGCACGAACTTGCGCGTTGCGAGGTAGAGCGAGTTGTCTTTGGGCAGATATCCGAAGTAGGGGATCGAGAGCAGCGAGGGGACGTTCGCGTCGTCCATGGCGTTGACGTGTCCGAGCCCGTCCACCTCGTAGGCGTAGATGCGGCCGAACGGCGGCATGTTGAGCGTGCCGTTCTGTTCGATGCCGCGTTGGATCTCGCTCGATAAACCCCACGCATCGGCAGCGGTATGGCCGTCGTGCCACACGTCCTTGGCCACGTTGCTGAGATCGCGCAAAACGACCACCGCGAGCATGTTCACCGGGATGTTGTAGTGATAGCGCACCGGATCGTCCGACGGCCGGAAGCCCGTCCAAACCATTCCCGTGTAGCGGACCGCGCTACCGCGCCCGCCGCGCGCCAGTTGACTGTTGCGATAGTGCGAGCGCGCGTCGTGGTGCTGCTCGACGTGCAGCACGTGCAGCACGCGTTTGAACGCCGCCCGCACGGTCGCCGTGAAGATCGAAGCGTCCTTCGTCTGGCGATAGTAGTCCGAAGCGAACCAGATCGGGTAGAGCAGCGAGTCGACCTCGAACTTCTCCTCGACGACCTTGTAGTTGTCCGAGAACGCATTTGCGTACGGATCGATCAGAATGTAGCGGGCTTGGCGTTGAACGACCCCGCGCAGCGACTTGGCGACGTCGGCGTCATGGCGGGAGAGACCGATGTACGGGCGGACGATCGCGCTCGCATCGCGTAGCCACTCGGCCCGGATGTCACCGGTCGAGACGTAGGTAGTCCCATCGCGTTGCTTCTTGACGTGCCGTCCGATCGTTTCGTCGTACGCGGTCGCATAGAGCGTGTCGAGTTTCGAGCTGAGCGAGGGTGGGAACGCTGTCTCGGACGCGGCCGCAGGGCCGCCCAAGCTCCATGCCAGCAATGCCAGCACAAAAGCTCCGCTCACCAAACGCTTTAGCATACCGGCATATCCGTCCGCACGATTTCGTTATACCATCTCATGGGAACGCCCGACGCGCACTCATCACCTTATAAGGATCGGAATGTCTGCCCGCCAATTAACCGGTTCGGTCATAATAGCGTTCCTCATCACGCTCGCGGCACCGGCTTTGGCGGAAACTCCGGTCCAATTCTATACAATCGACGGCGAGGATTCGTTCCAGGCTGCCGGCAGCGGCGTGCGAACGGACATCGTGTACGCCGGGACGCAACGCTTGGCGATCCAACGTCAAGGAAATGTAACGCACTTCATCGCCACCGTAACGTACGATCGGCATGAAGGCGGTACGGCGACACATGCGACCGGAGCATTTTCCACGAAGATCTTGGCCAACGGCGAACAGCACGACGAGAAGGACGGCGACCCCGACTACCTGACGATTCTCAATCAGCCGTTCTCGATCGAACTCGATGCCCCGACGCTACACGATTTGCGCAGCCTCGTCCGCGCCGTGCCGTTCGACTTCCCCTCACCCATGACGGGCGCTCTCTTGCACGGTTCCTTACGCCGGCTGCCGGACGGCACGCTCAACGGACGGCGCGTGCTCGGAATCGCCTTTGCCGCCCGCGGCCCGCTCAATGGATCGCTGCCGGACCGGCCCGACATGGCACTCAGTGGAACGATCACGATGAACGGCACCGCGTACTACGGCTATGCCGACGCGCTGCTCCTGGCGCTCGACGCAACCCTTCAGATCGAGGGCCGCGTCGCCAATAGCGGCCAAAACGGCCCGGTCACGATCGTCTACAAACGGACGATTCGCCCGCAAAGCCCCTAGCGTACGCACCGTTCGCCCGGCTGCGTTACCGGGGAAGATGAAGCGTTCTTTGCGAAATTGCGAAACCGCCGCTTCTACGAGCGCGGTTAGGGCTCGTGATGAGTGCGCTCGCACCGATCCTTGGGGATTACCGATTGTCCGCTCCGGCGCTGATGCCGCAACCGGCCCGCCAAACCAAGGGCGTGCCGGGTCCCGAGAATTTCGAAGCGATCGTCGATGACTATCAGCGGCGTCTCTACGGCTTTGCCCTACGCATGACGGGCAACCGCGAAGACGCCGAAGAAATCGTCCAGGACTCGTTCGTACGGGCCTACCGCGCGCTCGCCAAGATGGATCCGCAACAACGGGCCGAGCTGCGGCTCCAACCGTGGCTCTACACGATCACGCTGAACGTCACGCGTAACCGGCTCCGCTCGAAACGGCCGACCAATGTGGCCCTCGACTCGCTGGCCGATCCCGACGCGCTCCTCAACGAAACCCAGGAGGGCCCCGATCAGCCGGAAGCGATCGTCGATCGCGCCGCCGACATGGTGCTGGTCGAACAAGCGCTGCTTCAACTGCCGATGCACTTGCGTGCGGCGGCGACGTTGCGCTTCGTCGAGGGGCGCAGCCACCCGGAGATCGCCGAGATTCTCAATCAACCGATTGGGACCGTCAAATCGCACGTCCATCGCGCCGTGCGCATCCTCCGCCGGATTCTGGGCCCCCAAGTCGGCCGTATCGTGGCGTCCGAGAATTCCGCGATCGAGGAGGAAGACTAGATGCGCTGCTGTGACGTCGAAAAACTTTGGGATGACATGCGCGACGCGCTGCAACCCCATCGCGAGCAGGTGATCAAGCATCTCCGCGAGTGCCCGCCCTGCCAAGAGCTTTACGAGCAGTACGAAGGCATCGCGTATTGCCTGACGTGTTTGCCTCCGCCGGAACCGCCCGCAACGCTCGTTCCGAAGATCATCGACCACATCCGCACGGCCGTGAAAGCCACCGTGCCCGACAGTGTCGCCAAGATGCATTCACCGCTCGGACTGCTGTTCGTCGCTTTCCGCGAAACCGGGATCACCTACGTCGCGCTCGACCGCGGCGAAGGCGACGAGGCGGCGTTCCAGCGCATCAAGGCGCGGCTGGGGCGCAGCGTGGTCCCCTCAACCTCTCCGTCTTGGGTCAGCGATACCCTGAGCGCTTTCTTCCGCACGCACGTCACGGATCTGGCGCGGGTCGACATCAGTGACCTCACGCCCTTCGAACAAGCCACTTTGCGCGCCACCGCCAAGATTCCAGCGGGTGAAGTGCGCAGCTACGGCTGGGTTGCGGCGGCGATGGGCCAGCCCAACGCGGCGCGCGCCGTCGGTGGCGTCATGGCCCGCAATCCGGTCCCGCTACTCTACCCCTGTCATCGCGTCGTCGACTGCGAAGGGCGCCTCCACAACTACGAGTACGGCATCGACGTGAAGGCCCGGATCCTGGAACTCGAAGGCTGCCATAGCTACAAGCGCTAGCGGCGCGTAGCGAAAAAGAGCGGCCACGCAGCTTTCGCCGCGTGGCCTCTTCTCGTTACCGTTCGCTCGGCGTTACCGCACTGCGATCAGCGCTGGTCTTGCGTCCAGCGGCGCCCGTTGTCGCGGTTATCGTTGTCACGGTTATCGTTGTAACGGCCCTGGTTGTTCTGATCGTACGACCGGCCGTCGCGGACGGCGTACCGATCCTCCCCGTAGGCCGCGTTGGCTTCCGCGTTCTTGTTCGAGACGTTCACTGCCGTTGCGATGCCGGCGACGAGTGCCAGGCCGCCCAGGATTTCGTTGCGCGTAGCGGCTGCCTGGTCCGCGCTCGCCGGTGCGATCGCTGCGAAACTGAAGGCGGCCGTTAGTGCGAGGGCGGTGATCGAGGTGGTGAGTTTGTTCATGATTGAACCTCCACCACATAGGCTAGCCCTGCCGCTTTACGTTTTGCTGGCGGTTTGAGGAACGTTTGGTGAGAATTGCGCGATTTGGGCGTGGATCGTGTGCCAGTCGACGAGGTCGTTGATTTCGATCGACGGCCGGTAATCGGGCGACCGCTCGATGCCGAGCAGCGCACATTCGCGCGCCGCCACTTCGGCTGGTTTTTGACGCTCCCGCATCGCCGCGTTGTGCGCGGGAACCTCGGCGGGCGATACGTGCGTCGCGTTTGCGGCGACCCATGCTTCGAACGCTACATATGTCGGCAATTCCGCGCGCACGTGCGCGAGCGCCGTCTCGAGATCGAGTCCGATAGCGCCGCAAAACCACACGTCGAAACCGCTCTTCGCACCCGAATTCCACGACTCGTAGAGCGCATCGACGGACGCCAAGGTTGCCTTCATCCAAAAGCGCGGCAGGTGCATCAAGCCGAGCGGACCCACGCTCTGCGAACTGACCGCCGGAACGACCGGTTGAATTTTCGTTCCACGCCGCGCTGCAACATCGGCATGCACGGTGGCCCAATCGTCGAGCGCGTTGAGCAGCGCTGAATGGCGTTCGTTCGGATCGCTAAGCCCCACGAACGCGCGTGCCGCTGCGGCGTTATCGACCGGCTTCTGCTGCGCGTCGATCGCCGCGTTGACGCCGGCGATCGCGGTTGCGTCGAGCCGGCCCGCGTTCTCGCGCACCCACGTCTCAAATGCCGCATACGATGGCCGCGTCGCGAGATATGCGAACGTCGCATCGCGGTCGAGTCCGAGCCCGTCGATGACGGTTTTGTTCGACCCGGCGTACCCCGTATGGTAGACCTCCGGTGCCACCCCGGCGGCGGCGAGGACGCACTTGAGCCACAAACGCGGAAGGTGCGCGACGCCGAGCGGGCCCTTCACGGTCGGCCCTGCTAACGGAACGATTTTTTCCATGCCGTCTCCTCAAACATCGGCCGCGCCGATCCCTGTTGGTGAGGGAGGACGTCGAGAAGCGTTCGCAAATATCGCCCCACATATTACGTCCGCGGCCCCTTCAGACGACAGATGTAGCGAAGGATAACAGACGGACAAGAGGAGGTGGTTATCGTTACTAGTGAGTGTTCTCAACCTGGTTCCACGATGACTGGAGGTGCTCGGACCTAGTCCGGGCAGCTCCCTAGCGCAAACCCTTGTCCGCCGGCTGATCGTCAGCCGGCTTTTTTTTGTTCTCGTTCCGTAAGCGCGGGAGGGCGTCTAGGCGGATTCTCAGAAAGAACGCCGGTTTCGTGCACACCGAACGCGACCCGCGCGTGGCCGCCATCCCCGATATCCACGGACACGCCAAAGGCGAACACAAGCCGTATACCGAGGAGCGTCCTCTTCCCCTGACGGCACGCATGCTGTTCCTCTGGTTCTACCACGCTTGCCGGCGCGGCTACCCGCGCTTCATGATGGTCACCGACCACATGAATTCACTGACGTTCGAAGACCCGGCGTCGGTGAACTTGGTGCGCCGCGCGCTCAAACTCGCGCAAGCCGGGGACCTCTATGGCGCCGCGGAAACCGCGAACGTCGACGTCGGGCACGCGCAGGTCGTCTCCGAAGGCCTGCGGCGCGGGATGCGCTACTCGATCGGCGCCGAGGTCGACAACGATCCGCGCGCCCGTCCCGATGCGCAAAACATCGTCGAGGCGATGCGCCCCGATGGGCTGATCCGCTCGGTGCACTTCATCCCCATCGAACACCCCGTCCACGGGCCCAACTGGAACTGGCCCTTCGATAATCCGGAATTTGCTTCGCTCTACGAGCACGTCGGCACGGACAAGACGTGGGAACTCTACATGGGCGTGCTCCTCGACGCGCTCGAACGGCTCCCCGGCAACATCGTCGGACACTTCTACGTCCCGGCGATCTTCGGTCATTGGCCCGATCCGGCGACGCTCGAAGCGTACGAAGATCGCATGCTCGACATCGCGGAACGCCAGGGGATGGCGGTAGAATTCAACACTCGCTTCCTCTACCGCGATCATACCGACGAAGAGAAGCAGCGCTACATCGACGCCAACCGGCGGCTCTTGCGCAAAGCCAAGGAACGCGGCATTGGAATCGCAATCGGCTCCGACGCGCACAGCCCGCGCGATCAGGGCAACGGCTTCGTGACCGTCCTCGGCGTGCTCGATGAACTCGAGATCAACGAGCTCGTCTTCCCGATCGGCGGCCGCCTCGCGCGCGTCGCGCTGCGCTACGTGAAGCCGCCCGAGCCGGAACCCGCGCCGCTCCCGCCGCCCGAACCGCCGGCTCCGGCGCCCGTCCACGCCGCCCCGGCCGAAGCCGCTCCGGTCGCCGCCAAGCCCGTCCGCAAGGCGCGTCCGGCCGCGTCGTCAACGCGTCCCAAGGAGAGCGCTCCCGAACGCGCCGCGGAGACACCGTTCGAACCGCCGGCCGTAGCGCCCAAAGCCGTCGCGCCGAAAGCCGTCCCGCCCAAGGCCGCGCCCGCACCGAAGGCGCCGGCCGAAGCCAAGCCGCCCGCCGCCCCGGCCAAGCCCGCGAAAGCCGAGCCCGTTAAAGCCGCTCCAGCCAAGGC
>Ga0182015_10002487_pt1 | contig 22107 bp, 20 predicted proteins | sample 712P3MmetaG_FD_120478 | JGI IMG/M metagenome (GOLD analysis project Ga0182015, IMG submission 120478) | Permafrost microbial communities from Stordalen Mire, Sweden - 712P3M metaG | ecosystem: Environmental > Terrestrial > Soil > Wetlands > Permafrost | place: Sweden: Stordalen | collected...
AGATGTCGACGGCTCGCACATCCGCACTCTCTTGCTCACCTTCTTCTTCCGCCACATGACGGAGCTGATCAAGCGCGACAACATCTACATCGCCCAGCCCCCTCTCTACAAGATCAAGAAGGGCCGCTTCGAGCAGTACATCAAAGATGATCGTGAGTTTGTGAAGGTGATGGTCAATCGCGCCTCTGAAGGGATGATCGTCCGCCACGGAGAGGCAGCCAGCCGCATCGAAGGCGCCGACTTGGCACGCTTCATGGGCACGCTCAACGAGTACCTTGGCTTCGTAGAAAAAGTCGACAAGCGCATTCGTAATGAAAAGCTGACCGAATTGTTGGCCCGGGCCGAGCTGATTCACCGCGCCGATTTCGCTTCGCAGTCTGCCAGCGAAGTTCCGCCCAAGCTGGCTTTGCTGCATGAAGAGCTGACTGAACTTGCCGACGAATTCCAGATCAAGGTCACAAAACCTGTCGAAGATGAAGAGCACCACACCTGGTCCGTCTGCTTTACCGATGCGCAAGGCGCTACGCGCTGCATTGACTGGGCTCTGGCCTCAAGCCCCGAGTTCAAGCAGATGATGTCCAAGTACATCCTCATCAAGGAATTCCTCGAGCCACCCTTCCTTATCGAATACGCAACCAAGGCCGTGACCGCCGAATCCACTGCCGAAGATGCCGAGACGGTTGAAACTGAAGGTGCCGAGGCCCAGGCCGAAACAAAGGCGGCCCGCCGTACCGCGCGCCTTCCCCGTGACCCAGTGGAGAAGCAGACAGCTCGCGAGCTTTTTGCCCATATCGTCGAGCAGGGCAAGAAGGAATACTCGGTGCAGCGCTACAAAGGTCTGGGCGAAATGACCTCCACGCAGCTTTGGGAGACCACCATGGATCCCGACCGCCGAACTTTGCTCCAGGTAAAGCTTGAAGACCTGGCCGAGACTGATCTCATCTTCACCACCTTGATGGGCGAAGATGTTGAAGCGCGACGCAAGTTCATTGAAGACAATGCCCTAGATGTCAAGAACCTCGACATCTAGCGTACGATCTTTCCATTTGGAGGTCGCCGGACATGACACTTCCCCGCGTCATACGCCACACCGCAATGGTGCTCATCCTTGCCCTGTTGGGCAACAGCCCCGTCTTTGCCGCAGGCGAGCCTGTCGATGCTGCCGCCATGAAAGCAAAAGTGGCAGCGCACGGCGTCGGCCAGGGCGTTCGAGTCACTCTCTCCGATGACACTGAGGCCAGGGGACTCATCGTCAGCATCGGCGAGCAGAGCTTTGCCCTCAAGCCAAAAGGCGCGGACCAGGCCCGCGAGATCCAATACACCCAGATTACCGGGGTCCACAACCAGAAGCTCTCCACCCGGACCAAGGTCATCATCGTCGTCGCCATCTTCGGTGCGGCTGTCGGTATCACCGCCGCAGTTTTGGATGCCGAGTTTCATAACAGTCTGAAGAACCTTTAGTTCGGATTCTCTTCAAGGTCAGACGGCCCAGTTGCCCTTCCCTCAGCTTGCGGTGATAGGCTTCACAAGAGCTAAAGCTAGGGGGATCTGTGCGCATCAGTTTTGCACGCCCTGCCGCCATCGGACTTGTAGCCGCAGTCAGCCTTGGATTAACCGCACAAACTCCTGCACCGCCAGCCAGACAAGCCACAAAGGGAGCCGCGGACCTGACCAACCCAGTTGCCGATCCCCGTGCAATTGTCACCGTGGGCAACGCAAGATTTACCGTGCTGACTCCGCAGCTGATTCGCATGGAGTGGGCGGCGGATGGCAAGTTCGAGGACCACGCTTCGTTTGTCTTTCTTAATCGCTGCCTGCCGGTGCCGAAGTTCGAGCACAGAATTCAAGGATTGAATGGAAGCCAGGTTCTATACATAAAAACAAGTGTGCTAACCCTAACCTATTCCCCAGTGACGAGAGCGGACGCTGACAACCGCTTTACTGCATCCAACTTGAGCATTGAACTCACCGTCGATGGCAAACACGTTGTCTGGCATCCGGGCCAGGCCGACCCTGACAACCTGCAAGGCACTACGCGCACGCTGGACGGCGCGCTGGGAAGTCAGACAAAAGAGCCCATTGAACCGGGCCTGATCTCACGCTCAGGCTGGGCGCTCGTGGACGACTCCACGCGCCCATTGTTTGACTCCGCCGACTTCAGTTTTTCGAATGGCGACAAGAGCCCATGGCCATGGGTGATTGAGCGCCCGGCCGGTGACCGCCAGGACTGGTACTTCTTTGGCTACGGCCACGACTACCGCAATGCCCTCGGCGACTATGTCCGCGTCTCCGGCCGCATTCCATTGCCGCCGCGCTTTGCCTTTGGCGCATGGTGGTCGCGCTACTGGGACTACAGCGACCAGGAGCTCGACGAGCTGGTGCGCGGTTTCCATGAGAACGACGTGCCACTCGACGTGTTGGTCATTGACATGGGCTGGCACATTGGCGTCGACCAACTCAAGGCCGAGGGCCAGGTTGATCAGTCGGGCGAAGGGTTGGGTTGGACCGGCTATACCTGGGACAAGCTGCTCTTCCCGGATCCCGAACAGTTCCTTGCCAAAGTGCATGCCGAGGGTCTGAAGACCACACTCAACATGCATCCGGCTTCGGGTGTTCAGCCGTGGGAGCAGGCCTATCCCGCCATGGCAACTGCCATGGGCATTGATCCTGCCACCAAAAAATATGTGCCCTTCGACATTACCGACAAGCGATACGCCACCAACTACATGAACCTGCTGCACCGTCCGCTGGAGAAGCAGGGCATCGACTTCTGGTGGCTTGACTGGCAGCAGGAGCAGCACACCAGGATGGCCGGCGTCATGCCCACATGGTGGCTCAACTACGTGCACTTTACTGACCAGCAACGCGAGGGCAAGCGCCCATTGCTCTTCCACCGCTGGGGCGGACTCGGCAATCACCGCTATCAAATCGGCTTCTCCGGCGACACCTTTTCTGTGTGGGATTCGCTCGCCTTCCAGCCATGGTTCACCGCCACCGCAGCCAACGTCGGGTACGCCTACTGGAGTCACGACATCGGCGGACACATGCCTGGCGCCGTCGAACCGGAACTCTACACGCGCTGGGTTCAGTTTGGCGCATACAGTCCCATCCTTCGCACGCACACCACCAAGAATCCTGAATCAGAGCGCCGCATCTGGGCCTATCCTGAGCCGTACTCGTCTATTCTTCGTTCAACGTTCCAGCTTCGCTATGCGCTGCAACCTTACATCTACACTGAGGCTCGCCGCACCTACGACACAGGCGTCGCCTTCTTCCGCCCACTCTATTACGACTGGCCTGAAGAGTCTGCCGCCTACGATAGCAAGGGTGAGTATGTGTTTGGCGATCAGATGATTGCCGCACCCGTAACCGCCCCTTCAGACAAGACAACAGGCTTGGCTACTGAGAAGGTATGGCTCCCTGCGGGCGAATGGATTGAATGTCCAACGGGCAAGCATCTCACTGGACCGGTGACTGTGGAGCGCAGTTTCTCCATCGACCAGACTCCTGTATACATGCGTGCCGGGGCCATTGTGCCCATGCAGCCGCCCATGCGCTACACCGGTGAAAAGCCCGTCGATCCGCTGATCGTCAACGTCTGGCCGATGGCGTTGGCCTCTACCTCTAGCTACGAGGTCTACGAGGACTCGGGCGTATCAGTGGAATATCAGAAGGGAGTCTTCGCCCGCACTCCGATCAAGGCAATGCAGAGTGGCGACACCCTCAACGTCGAGATTGGGCCCGTCCAGGGCAGCTATCCCGGAATGGCGAAGACTCGGGCGTATGAACTGCGCCTGCCTGCCGACTGGCCGCCTTCCGTGGTCACGGTCAACGGTGTCCCGGTGAAACAAGCGGCGGCAACCGGCAAAGCGGGCTGGTCGTTCCAGGGCAACACGCTGACTACGGTGATTCCCGTGTCCAGTAGCAATGTCGCTTCCAAGGTTACGGTGCAAGTGCGCCGGGTCAGCGGAGTGACAGCTCGCCGCGCCGAACTCGATGGATTCGCAGGAGCCATGACCAGGCTACGCGCCGCTTACGACGCGCTTCATCAAACCTGGCCTGTCTCTGATCCGACCAATATCCTTATTGACGCGATGCAGACTGGCGATCGCCTCAGCTACCACCCTGAACACGCCACCGATGAGATAGCGCGATTCCACCAGCTTCTGCCCAGGGCTCAGGCCTCCGTTGCAGACATCAACGCAAGCTTTGCCCAGCACCTCGACGATTACGCCAAACGCCTCATGGCCAGTAATTGGCGCCCTGCGAACACAGATATGGACGCGCAGAGGCAACACCGCCTTGATGCCATGGCAAAGGCGCTCCGCCAGGTCGATGAGGCGGCCAAGTAGCGCGCCCCGGTCACTTGAGCAGGAAAGAATTTAGAATTCCGAAACTGCTCTGACTGCGGATCTCACGAGTGATGCTCTTCTCCGCAGCACGATTCACTCTTCTTGTCCGGCTGTTTGTAGAGCTGTTTTGGATCAACAAAGTAGCCTTCGTTGTACTTGTCATGATGCCGAACCCATGCCATCGAGAACGCCAGCCCCTCTTCGTCGCGGCCTTTCGGCGCCATGTCCAGGAAGTGATACGTGCCCAGCAGCATGTCGAGCCCACGGCTGTAACTCGAGTAGGTGTGGTAGACATCGCCGTTGCCGTCCTTCGCGAACACGCTGGCTCCGGGCGCTTCTTCAAGGGGAAAGTTCTGCATCTCCTGGTAGTTGTAGCTCACCTTCGTGTTGGCCAGCTCGTCCTTGGTGAACGACACGTGATAGTCGTAGTTAAAGTCGCTCCCGAACGAAGACACCCATGTGAACCGCCAGCCCATGCGCTTCTTATAGGCTTCAATCTCGGCAATCGGCGCGCGCGAAATCACCGCGAGCGTCACATCGCGATTCGGCAGGTGAATCGTTGGGCCATCGAAATGATCCGCAAGAAAGGAGCAGCTCGGGCAACCCTCCTTCCACCCTGGACCGAACATGAAGTGATACACAATCAACTGGCTCCGCTTTCCAAAGAGATCGCCCAGGGTAACCTTGCCGTTCGGCCCATCAAATACATACTGCTTCTCCACCTTCTCCCAGGGGAGTGCGCGACGTTGGCGGCTTAATTCATCGCGCAGCCGCGTAAACTCTTTCTCTTTCTTCAAATGTTCCTCGCGCGCCGTCAGCCATTCCGCGTGCGAAACAACCTTCGGATGCTGGACCTCTGTCACACTGCTAGCCATGGTTGTCCTCCTTTGATGGTGTGATTTTGGGGATGTCGTCCGCGGACCTGCCAGCTGCAACTTTCTTGACCACAAGAGCGGTCATCCCGCCGGTCGAGACAGCTGCCAAAGTGATCCACGCCGCTGTTGCTAAACAGACTGGGCACATAGGTAGACGCTCCTCTCATCGCTTTAGGGATCAGCTAGGGTATCGCTGCTTTTGCCGTTACTTGCCTTCGGCGTCTTTGCGCACGCGTTCCAGCATCAACTTCCAGTTCTGGCTCACGCCGCTTCTCTGGTCGTCCTGAATAAATCCAAGCGCCGTGTGGCGGAACGAAATTGTTGTAGTGCCGTTCGCCTCCGTCAGCCGGTACTGCACGTTCGAGACGAATGGATACGATGCAAACAATGGACCGCTGATCTCAATCAAAGTGGGCTTTTTGATGGCCTGCACATGGCCCCAGAAATGCCCGTTGTCATCGCCCAGGTCGCGGTACCACCTTCCGCCCGGCCACGGCTCGAGTTTCATCGGCATGGGCACGCCGTCATGTCTCTGGTTGCTTGGCCCCAATTGTTCAAGAAGCGCCGCGAAAGTCACGTCCAGCGGTGCGTGGACAGCGATCTGTTCCTTGATTTCCAGGGTCATATTCTCAATGCTGGGTGCTGTCGAAATCATGATGTTTCCTCAGGATTAGATTTGGGGATCAACTACGGGTTTCGAAATCGATTGAGCTTCCTTTGCCTTCTCCTCGGCAATTTCTTTCACACGGCTCAACTGGTGCCGCCAGAAGCGCTCGAACGTGCCTGCCCACTCGTGCAGTGGCCGGATTGCTTCGGCGTTGGTCCGATAGAACTTGTGCCGCCCATCGCGCCGAACCCGAACCAGGCCCACATTCCTCAAAACCCCCAGATGCTTTGACACGGAGGGCTGGTCAAGGCTTAGCGCAGCCACAATATCTCCAACCGGCCTTTCCTGGAGGGCAAGGTAGCTTAGAATCTGTCGCCGGCGGGGTTCGGCCACCGCATTGAAAGCGTCCGATGTGGTGGCTGCTCGTGCCATGGCAAGAAATTACATTCTTATATGGGAATATGTCAAGAGTCTTTTTTCTGATGACCCGGAGGCCTGGTCGGCCCCATGTACCATTTGGGCATGGCGCTGGTCGAGGTCAACTCGGTTTGGAAGAGCTATCCCCGCTGGACTGGCCTGCGCAATGAGCCGCAACACGTCGTACAGGATGTCTCATTTGCCATCGAACCCGGTGAAACGCTGGGCCTTGTCGGCGAGTCCGGTTCAGGCAAGACCACCCTCGCAAGGATGATTCTTGGGCTCGTTGAGCCCAGCCGCGGCTCCGTGCGGGTTGACGGCACCGACGTGGCCTCTGCCTCGGCCAGCGAGTTGCGCCGCCTCCGCCGCCAGATGCAGCCAGTGTTTCAAGATCCCTATGCCGCCCTGAATCCGCGCATGAACGTGCTCGACATCGTCACCGAACCGCTCATCATTCATCGCCGCGAGGTGGGCATCAAAACAGACCGCGCCACTCTGCGCGCCAAGGCCATCGAGTTTCTGTCGGAGGTGGGTCTTGATGATTCCGTGCTCGCTCGCCATCCTCACGAGTTCTCCGGCGGTCAGCGCCAGCGCATCAATATTGCACGTGCGCTGGCTCTGCGGCCCAAGCTGCTGATTCTCGATGAACCGGTCTCGGCCCTGGACGTGAGTGTCGGGGCGCAGGTGGTCAACCTGCTGCGGCGGTTACAGCGCGAACACGGGCTCACCTATTTGTTCATCTCGCACTCCATGCCGCTGGTCCGCTATTTGAGCACGCGCATCGCGGTGATGGGGCGAGGCCGACTGGTTGAGCTGGGCGAAGCTGTCGACTTGTGCGCCAACCCGAGTCAGGCGTATACACGTCAGTTGATCGAGGCCACGCCGGAGCTGCCTGCCAGCGTGGCCTGATAGATCTGCTGCCGCCCTCGACCGTGAATCACCGCGGTCTCCCCGCTCGCGCTCTATGGACCCGAAGGGTGCTGAGCTATTTCGCTTGCGGTTGCGTTGAAGGAGCCGGAGCCGTCGGTGCTGACTGGGCCTGGGGCGCTGCGGGAGCCTGAGGCGCTGATGGTGCCAGATGCACCACCGGTACCTGAGGTGCTGCCTGAGCGCCGCCCATCGGACGAGCGCCAGGCAGGGTCCCCATCGCCGGATGATTAGGCGGCAAAGGCAAATCGGTGATATCCACCAATTCGACGTCGAAAATCAGGTCGGCCTCGGCAGGAATCACCGGGTGTGCCGCATCCGGGCCAGCACGGCCGCGTGCCCCATACGCGAGCTGCCACGGAATGAAGATGCGCCGCTTGCCGCCAATCTTCATTCCTTCAAAGCCCTGGTCCCAGCCTGGAATGACCCGACCAAAACCTTGCGGAAAGCTGATCGGCTGTGGATCGCCCTGCTTGGGCTTGCCATCGGCGTCCAGCACCGGCTTTCCGTCCTTGTCCAGCACCGGCGCGCGCGGATGGTCGTTAGTAGAGTCGAATTTGTGCCCGTCGGCGGCCAGCCAGCCCGTGTACAGGACCTTGTACATCTTGTTCGGCTCTGCATCGGCGCCCGTACCGATCTTGATGTCCTGGTATTTCAGCGAAAAGGCTGTCTTCATCATGCCCGTCACCGGGGGAATCCCCGGGGGCAGCTTGAGCCCGGTTGTTGCCTGCGCAGGATGTGCACTTGTTGCAGTAGGCTTGGGGGCGGTGGCCGTGGGTGCGGATGGCTTGGCAGGCGATTGTGCGCTTGCGGCAACGGCGCTCGTCGCCAACAAAAGAATCAGAACAGAGTGCGTCATCGTAGGTTCAAACTCCATGATCTCTTCAACAGGAGTGTATCAAGCTTCATCCGCTCTTCAGCTGGCCAGCAATCCCGCCAGCAGCGCTGTTCGCGGAGCAAGATGCTCTAGAACGATCGATTCATGTGGCGCATGGGCGCCCTCGCCCACAGCCCCCATTCCGTCGAGCGTGGGAACCCCGAGCGCCGAAGTGAAGTTGCCGTCGGAAGCGCCTCCAGTTGCGGCTTCGTCCAACTGGAATCCCAACTCGGCGGCCAGAATCCGGGCTTGCCGATAGAGCCGCACCGTTCCCTGCGTTCGTTCCATCGGCGACCGATTGATTCCGCCTGTCACGGCAATTGCACAACGCTTGTCCGCCGCCTTGAGCCCCGCAAACTTGCGTTCCATCCGTGGCCCATCAGCCTTGCGGGAGATCCGTCCATCCACCTCCGCCCAGGCATGTGCCGGAATTACGTTCGTCTTCGATCCGCCGCCTGCCACATTAACACTCACCGTGAGCCCATGCTTCAGATCCGTCCAGCCGCTTACGCGCTCCACAACACGGGCCAGTTCGCGGACGGCATTCGCTCCCTTTTCAAAATCAACGCCCGCGTGCGCCGCCACCCCGGTCACTTCGATTCGCCAGTTGCCAGTGCCTTTGCGGGCTGTCTTGTAGGCAAGCCCCTGCGCCGGTTCCAACACGTAAACTGCTTCGCACTCGGCGGCAACCCGTTCGGTGATGGGCCGTGAGATCTCGCTGCCAACCTCTTCGTCGCTGTTCAGCAGCAGCACGATCTCCCGGTCCATGCGGCCAACCTCGGTCAGCATCTCAATGGCGGTCAAAGCCATGGCCACACCAGCCTTCATGTCCAGTGTTCCCGGCCCCCAAAGGCGACCATCCGCCAACCGGCAGGGAATGGTCTTGAGCGTTCCCAGCGGCCAAACCGTATCCAAATGCCCGAGGAGGAGAATCCGTCCAGGACGCTTCGCGGAGCCGGAGCCGGACTGGCGGCTGGCCAGCCTTGGCCCGAAGCGAACTTCGAGCACGTCTCCAAATTTGCGTTGCCGGTGCCTTTTCACGCGCCCTCCTAAGGCACGGGCGTGTGCTTCAGCCAATGCAACGCAAGCGTCCACACCATCTTTATCGTCAGAAGGTGACTCCGTCCGAACCAGTCGCTGACACAAATCGAGCAAGCCGGGCTGCTTACGCCGGGCGCCGGCAAGCAGTGCACGCATCGGGATGGGAGCATCGGGGGCGATCTGCATGAGTAAACCTTTCAGGACCTTACCAAAACCGTTTAGAAGCTGTTTCATAACCTGGTTTTGAAAGGGCACGACTTCAGTCGTGCCGAAATTGCAACAAAATCAGAGCTGGGCTTTAGCCCCTGAGGTCCGGTTCTTGAAGCTTTTCACCGCAAGCTGACCTTTTTTCGCAGCCTGTATAAATCCTGAGGGAACGCCCCGCGGCCACCAGGCCAGTTATGAAACAGGTACTAAGCGAAAGTTGGGAGCTAGCCCGCACTCAAGGGTGCCGCTGCTGGAAGCAGACTAAGCTCTGGCTCAGACCCCGGAGTCAATCGTATGGATCTCCCTTGAACTGACTCCCTGATTCTACGACGCTTAGTGTATTGCAAGATGCTCGGACCATCTTCATTTTTTCTTGATTCTTAGTGGTCTTTCAATCTCAGAGTGTGGCTAAATTGACACAGGACAGAGTTGGCTCATCCCGTCTAACCTAACAATTACGTCCAGTTTTCCAGGGCCAGGTTTCATAGCCCGGTTTTCCCTCAACCCGGAGAGCAAAGTTCTTGCCCAACCCCGCCCACCTTGAACAGACCATCGCTGAGCCCCTTGAGTTCACAGGGGTGGGGCTTCATTCAGGGGCACCGGTGACCATGCGCATGTTGCCCGCGCCCGCCGGATCGGGAATTGTCTTCCGCCGCACTGACCTGGACAACTTTGAAATCCCAGCCGTTGGCCGAAATGTGGCGAAAGTCAGTTACGCCACCAGCCTGATGCGCCAGGGCGTGCTCATTTCCACCACTGAACACCTTCTTTCTGCACTGATCGGCATGGGCGTGGACAACGTCATCGTCGAGTTGGACAACCTGGAGCTGCCCATTCTGGATGGCAGCGCATTGCCTTACGTCCAGGCCTTCCTTAATACTGGCATTAAAACTCAGCGCCGTCGCCGCGAGACCATCCGTATTTTGCACGACGTTGAGGTGCGCGAAGGCGACAAGTTCATTGGCGTCTATCCTGGCTCCGGTTACAGCATCCAGTACAGCATCGACTTCCCCGCGCCGATCGGCCAACAGCGGGCCATCATCGATTTGGCCACAGAGAATTACGGCGCTGCCATCGCACCGGCCCGCACCTTTGGATACAAGGCAGACGAGAAACGACTGCGCGACATGGGCCTGATCCGCGGAGTCGGACCGGAGAGCGCCATCATTTTAGGAGCCAGTGGCCCTGAGAACGGCCCGCTTCGCTTTCATGACGAGTATGTGCGCCACAAGGTGCTGGATCTGATTGGCGATCTGGCTCTTGCCGGACGGCGCATCGAAGGTCACGTCGTAGCCGAGCGCGCTGGCCACGCCATGCACACCGCCCTGGTCTCACGCCTGATGAAGGATCGTTCGGCATGGGAACTGGCCCACGTCCCCGTCGAAACGGAGCCGGTGGAAGAAACCAGCGCGGATTCTCTATCTGGCTACCCAATTGGCAGTCCAGCGTTGCTGGGCGCCTAGACCTTTCCTTTTGCAGCATCAGCTTCCCACAAGAAAAGAATCCGCATCGGCGTGGCCGCCGCAAAGCTTTTGCCTTCTTCGGCCAGTACACCAGTTTCGGGGTTGCGCGCAAACACGCTGATCAGGTTCGAGTCCTGGTTCGCCACCAGCATCCAGCGCTCCGTCGGATCCAGCACAAAGTTGCGCGGAATCTTTCCGCCGCAGTTCGAGCGGCCAATCGGCGTCAATGCCCCGGTCATCGGGTTGGCTTTGAAGCTGTAAAGGAAATCGTTATCGCGATTGGCGAAGTAAACGAATCGTCCATCCTTTGAGATCACTGTGTCGCATGCGCGCGTCATGCCGTGATAGCCCTCTGGCAGCAGGTCGATGCGAGTCACCAGGGTCAGGCTCCCGTCTGCCTTGCTCCATTCCAGAACATCCACCGTGGAGTCCAGTTCATTCACGCTGTAAGCAGTGTGCCCGTTCGGATGGAAGTGCAGCGTGCGCGGGCCCGCTCCGGCTTTGGAGTGATACGTTCCCGCAGGCGTCAGCATCGCTGTGGCCGCATTCAGTTGGTAGATGTGAATCATGTCGCCGCCCAAATCGTTGATGTATCCGAAACGGTTGTCCGGCGAGAACGAAGCAAAGTGCGCATGTGCGCTCTGTTGCCGATCGGTGTTGGGGCCGTGCACTCTGTAGTGCTCTGTCCACACCAGCGGGCTCAGGCTGCCAGAAGCATCAATCAAAAAGCTCGCCGCGCTACCGCCCCCATAGTCAGCCGAGATCAGTACCTTCCCGGTGTGATCAACAGCCACGTAGCAAGTACCAACACCGGCTGAATTCTGTTCGGATATTAGCTGCAGCTCTCCATTCGAAATGCGAAAGCTGGCTACCGCGCCGGTTGGCTTGCCGTTGAACGAATTTACCTCTGACGCGGCGAAGAGGTAATTCTTGTCTGGCGAGAGAGTCGCCGCAGTGGCCCACGCCACGCTGGGAACCTTCGCAGCAACTCCCGCGGGCGTCAACTCCCCCTTGATTGGGTCCCAGTCATAGGCCAGAATTCCGTCCGGCGTTCCTGACGCAATAAAGACACGCTGCTTTGGCGAAGCAGCAAATCCGCGCGATGCAACGGAGGCAAGCGTTACGGCGGAAGCGGTCTTGAGGAAGTCTCGGCGAGTTTGCTTTTTCATGGCAGATGAGATTGTCGCCGATCAAGCGCCAACCGCGCCAGTCGACTGGAAGGATTGAATGCGGGTGCCCCAGGTCTCGTCCGCCGCGGCGTAGAGACCTGGGAGATTACACGTCCAAAAGGGCGAAGTGCGACGGTGAGATCGAAATCAGGTCATCACCGCCCAAGGCTGAAGATCACATTCACCGTCGTCTCCATCTCCACTGGTGCGCCATCCAGCAGGTAAGGACGGTACCGCCAGCTCTTCACTGCATCGATTGCTGCCTGTTGCAGCATGAGCGGGCCGCCCGCCACGCGCAGATTCTCAATGGTTCCGTCCGTCGCGATCGTGGCCTGCAGCGTCACAGTGCCTTGAATCCCCGCCGCCCGGGCCATCGCAGGATACACAGGTGACGTCTTCCGCAGCGCCATTGCCTCCACCACTCCGGACGAAACGCGCATCGGGCCTTTCGCCTCAGCGCGCACGACTGGCCTGACGCTGGGTCCTTGAAATATCTTGCTTGTGTTGCCGCCATCCCCGCCATCGGGATTCCAGTTCGCCACATTATCAATCGCAGCGGGTTCCCTGCCGCTCGGTATGAAGATGTGTGTCGGAATCCGCGGCGGCGCCATGATGCGTGTACCCTGGATCTCCGACACAGACCGAGTGGGCTGCGCAGTCTGTTGCGTCGGCGGTTGAGGCGGTGCTGGCGTCTGCGGCGCCGTCATCAGGAAGGCAAGCGCCTGGCGCGGCAGGGCCTCAGGATAGATGAGCGGAATCAGGATCAGCGCAACCAGGATTGACCCATTCAAGATGAGGGTCGCGACCATCCAAAAGCGGCTGCGCGTGTGGATCCTGCCATTCGATTCGAACGTGGAGTCTTCAAACATGGCCTGCCTCCCGTGAAAGCGATTCAGCCGCTCCGGCCGGGACTCAGGAAGCCTTGCAAAGGCGCAGAGAGCTTGTCCGCTCCCCGCACCCATCAGGCGCGTGGAACGGGGCTCACGGCATTCCGCTCATCCCCATCAGAACCACTGTGATATGTGTAGACACCGAATCGTGAAGAAGTGTTCCCGCCCCCAAATGATTTGTAAATCTGCTGACGCATCCCTTCGCGATTTCATTTGCTCTTCCTCACAAGCAGAAAGGGCGTTCGCCACGGCGAACGCCCTTTCGTGCAATTGACCCAATTGTCGCTATTCCGGCAACGTGAGATTGCCCTTCACTTTAAAGGTTCGCGTCAGCACCGGTATGCCGGTATGGGGCTGTCCGGAGCCAACCGAAACTGAGTATTCGCCCTCGGCAACCATCGGTTCTCCAGCCGCACTCACCATGCTCATATCTCGCGGGCTCAGCTCAAAGCGAACCTTTTGCGAGGCGCCTGCTTCCAGGTGAACTCGCTGGAATCCACGCAGCGCCCGCATTGGCGCGCCGGGAACGTCAGGGAACTCGAGATAGAGTTGCGCCACCACGTCGCCTGGCTTTTGGCCGGTATTGGTAACAGCGGCCTCAACGGTCACCGTGGTGCCTGCCGGTATCGTGTTGTTTGGACCCGTGAGCCCCCCATACGTGAAGGTGGTGTAACTCATGCCATAACCGAATGGATAGAGCGGTGTCCCTTCAAAGTAGCGGTATGTGCGGTTCTTCATCGAATAGTCTTCGAACGCCGGCAATTGGCTCACGTCCTTGTAGAACGTGACGGGCAGCCGGCCTCCGGGGTTGTTGCGGCCTGAGAGCGTTTGCGCCACAGCCGTGCCGCCTTCCTCGCCGGGATACCACGCCTCGAGAATGGCGTTGGCGTGGTCCTTGGCCCAGTTCACCGCCAGCGCGCTTCCGTTGGTGAGCACCACCACCAAGGGCTTGCGTGCAGCGGCAACAGCCTCAAGGAGTGCCTGTTCGGGCTTGGGCAGGTCGATGCTGATGCGGTCGCCGCCTTTGAAGCCCTCCTCGTTGACCTGCATCTCTTCGCCTTCAAGCTCGCTGGTAATGCCAACAACGGCAATCACAACATCAGCCTTCTTTGCCGCGGCAACCGCTTCCGGCGACGGGGTTAGATCAACCTTGGCCCAAATCAACCGTGCCACTGTATTCGTGCTATCCGGCCCCGCGTATTCCACGCGCAGCGCGTAGGCTTTGCCCTTTTCAAGGTGAACTTTGCCCAGCTTTGCCTCCGACTCGTTTGTCATCCGCGAGGTCGCCACAATTTTGTCATCGACCAACACCCGCGTAAATCCCTGGCCGAGCATCCCCAACTTGTAGTCCCCTGTTTCCGTAGGGGTCAGAGTCGCGGTCCAGCGCACGCCGAGATTCGGCTTGCCTAGCGCCTCCGACGGCAGCGTCTCAGCCGAGAGGTTGATGTTGGCTGCAGTGCGGGTGGCCAGCGGAGTCGGCTTAGTCCCGATCGTACCAGTCGAATACTCCACCTTCACGCCCGGTTTGCCGTCTGTCGTCAGCAATTCTGCGGGAATCGGGCTGCCGTCGTTGCTCAGGAACTGCGTACCCGGTACGTAAGTGATTTGGGCATCGGGAAACTCATTGCGAATGCCCTCCAGTATCGAAACCGTGTGGTTGGGAATGCCCGTGTAATTCCCCAGCAGCACGCGTGTCTGATTCGCCAGCGGACCAACCACCGCGATTTTCACGCCCCCGGTCTTCAGTGGGAGCGTGCCATCGTTCTTCAACAGCACCATCGCCTCGTTGGCAAGCTTGCGGGCAAGCTCACGATGCGCGGCGCTATCCAGCTCCCTCTCGTCAATCTTCGAATACGGCACCATCTCCGGCGGATCGAACATGCCCAGCTTCATCCTCGCCGTGAACAGCCGCGTCAGCGCAACGTCGATCTCGCCCTCTTTCAGGAACCCTTGCTTCACTGCATCCAGGTAAGGCCTGTAATCGTGATCGTCATTCACCTTGGCGAAGAAGTCGCCGCACTCGTTGTCCATGCCACGCTGTAAGCTGATCGCTGAGGCCTCGGGTTGCGTTGGCTTGAAGTGGTGGCCGCTGAAAATGTCGACCACCGCTCCGCAGTCCGACACCACGTAGCCCTTGAATCCCCACTTGCCGCGAAGCTGATCCTGGAGCAAAAACTCGTTGGCGCACGCCGGCTGCCCGTTGATGCTGTTGTAGGCACACATCACTGAATCGGCGTTGCCCTCTGTCACGGCTGCACGGAACGCGGGCAGATAAGTGTCTACTTCATCATGCTTGCTCACCGTCACGTCGGCCATGTGCCGGGTCGATTCCGGCCCGCTGTGGACGGCAAAGTGCTTGGGCGTCGCGATCACGCGGTAATAGTGCGGATCGTCACCCTGCATGCCGGTCACAAAGGCGACACCCATCCGCGCTGTCAGGAATGGGTCTTCGCCGTACGTCTCCTGGCCGCGGCCCCACCGCGGATCGCGGAAGATGTTGATGTTGGGCGCCCAGAAATCCAATCCTTCGAAAATGTTGCTGTGGCCGGCACGCACATCCTGCGCATGCTTGATGCGGCCCTCAATGCTGATGGCCACGGCCATTTCATGAATGGCCGGCGCGTCAAATGTCGCGCCCAACCCAATGGGCTCAGGAAATTCTGTCGTTCCATTGACGGCGACGCCATGCAGCGCTTCGCTCCACCAATCGTAGGAAGGGATATTGAGCCGCGGAATCGCGCGCGCCTGGTTCAACAGTTGAGTGCCCTTCTCTTCAAGAGTCATCCGGCCAACAAGATCCGCAGCCCGCTGATCCGCTGGCAGGTTGGGGTCTAGATATGCGGGCTTATCGGTACTCTGTGCCTTCGCTGCAACGCTGATCCCACAACCCAGAATTGCTGCCGCTACCATCAAATTTTTCAGGCCCTTCATCCTATCCCTCATGGGCGGGGAGAATCGTTCACGATTCCCGGTCACATTTAAATGCTGACCCACCCTCCGGATGCCAACGTTAATGGCCGTGGGAAGGCACTGTCAAGCTGAGCTGAAACCCTGTTTCTTTTCATTGAAAAATCGCTTTATTTCAAATCGTTCACTTTGCAGCTGAAGCCATGTGCCAAGCGCTCTCCTGAAACCAGCATCCGCAAAAGATGTAACCTTTCTCCTTCAACCGCCGTAAGCATAGATAGGAAGGGAAGGGCGGATGCAGAGCGAACCGAGCGACGTCCTGAATGAGTTTCGACAAGGCAGTGTGGCCGCGTTCGAGACTCTTTTCCGCCTTCATCAGCGCGCAGTCTACGGCTGGATTCTGCGCATCGTCCGCAATCCGGCAACAACCGAGGACCTGACGGTGGAAACCTTCTGGCGCATTTACCGGGCCCACGCTCGCTTTCAGCCCTCGCATGGCTTTGAAGCATGGGCGCGGCGCATCGCCACAAATGCGGCGCTCGATTGGTTGAAGCGTGCTCGGCCTGAGACTGAGTTGGATGCCGAGATTCCAACTCGGACCGCGGCCGACCCAGCCATAAGCGCGGAGCTTCGCGCCAAAACCGCGCAGGCTTTTCAGCGATTGCCGCCGAAGTTGCGCATTGCGGCGATCCTGTCGGTCGTCGAGGAACGACCGGGCAAAGAAATTGCTGAGGCGCTTGGTATCTCCGTCTCGGCGGTAAAACTGCGTGTCTTTCGCGCGCTTCGATCACTCAGAAAGGACCTTCAACAACAGGGGATCACACCATGAATGCAAACGATGAGGACAAGATAAAGCAACTGTTGCAACAGGCTCTGCCTCGGGTTGAAGGTGATCCTGAGCCAGATCGTGATCTGTGGGCCGCAATGCTGCGACGGCTCCATGCCCGGCCAGCGACGCCACCCTTGATCTCCTGGGCATCGCTCGATTGGGCGCTGCTGGCTGCACTCGTTCTGTTCGCCGCCGCGTTTCCGGCGTCGATCTCTGTGCTCTTTTACTGCCTGTAAACAGGCGAGTTCCGTTGCTCGCCGACAAGGAGGAAGTTATGAATACCCATCCCTATCTCCGCGCTTACCTGGCCGGAATCTTTGTGCCCACGCTCGTATTGCCACTGATTCTGGCCGCCTTTGTGGTGCTCCGCCTAGTGCTTGCCGCGCCGTTTCCTGTCGAGAGGTTCCTCGTCTTTCCACTGGCGCTGGTCCCCACGTTGTTCGGGCTGTGGAACATGCTCCACCTCGCATCCCATGAGAGCACGCATTTACCCATCGGCCCGCATGGGGCAATTCTCCCGCTCATCGGCGCGCCAATAGGAGCCACAGTGGCCAGTTACCTAGGCGTGCTGCACTTTGGCGCACACGGTGTCTCCGTCTTCCAATGCGTCCAGATCCCTTACGTGGTGCTGCCGTTTTTCATCCTGGCGGCAATGGCCGGCTACTACCTGGTTTGGAAGTACATCGTAGGCTTTGTGAACCGCGTCCTGGGCATCGCCTAGAAGCCGTAAGCCTTCCCAGCCCCACACCACGAGCGAGCAGCAAGTTGCTGAAAGCCTGCGGCTAAAAGCTGCAACCTGAAAGCTGACGGCTGAAAGCTAGAAGCTAAGCGCTCCCAGCTTTCTCGGGCGCGAAAAAATCCGCCAATCCCGCGCGATGGGCGTGAGCGGCCATCGACGATTGAATCTCCAGGGCCAGTTCCAACGCGTTGCGGCCTTGACGAGCTGTGACCCGCGGTTCGCGGCGCGTGCGCACTGAATCGAGAAACGATTCAATCTCCAGCCGCAGCGGCTCACCCGGCGTCACCGGCGGCTTTGCAAATGAAAGGCCAGGAGCCGGTCCGGTCGGCGCCGTTAATGAGGCAATCAGTGCCGGATCGAGCTTGGCCGATGCTGCGAATTGCGCAATCACAGCAGGATCAATCTTACCCGCAGCGAGTGCCGAAGCCAGGTGCTGCGGAATGAGCGCGCTGATGTGCGGGGGCAGAGACGCAAGCAGGTTGGGAACGGCGCCCTCGTTGGCAATTCCGGAATCCACACGAATCACAAGCAAGTCCTGCCGGGCATAGTCGATGGAGACGTATTGCCGAGGCTCAAAGAACCGTAGCTTGCGCACTTGCTCCGTGGAGACGCGCGATGCCGTGAAATTGGCAACGCAGCCGGACTCAAGTTCCACGCGGACGTTGGCGATGTCCACCTTGTGCGAAAGAATCGGCAAACCAACGGCCCGCACCTCGCGTACGGGCGAGTTGGCAAAGGTCAGCACGATGTCCAGGTCGTGGATCATCAGGTCCAGCACAACATCCACATCTAGCGATCTTGGAGTAAAGATGGAGAGCCGGTGTGCCTCAAAGAACATGGGCCTGCGCAGTTGCGGCTGCACCGCCAGCACCGCTGGATTGAATCGCTCCAGGTGGCCCGGCTGCAAAATGCGTTGATGCTTGGCAGCCAGCTCAAGCAATTCGTCGGCCTCTGCCAGGCTCCCGGCCAGAGGCTTTTCTACCAGCAGGTCCAGTCCCGCGTTCAATAGTGCAGAGGCCACCGCGTGATGATGTACGGTAGGCACCGCAACGGTGGCTGCATCCAGCTTGAGATTGGCAGCGAGTAACTCGTCAACCGTCGAGTAGACAGGAAGTGAGTACTTGGCCGCGGCCTCGGCCGCCCGGGCCGGGTCGGGCTCCACAGCAGCCACCAGGGCGACGCCCTGCCCTTCCGTCTCCAACTCGCGATACACGCGAAGGTGGTTGCGTCCAAAGGCGCCTGCACCGGCAACCGCGACCCGCAAAATGGGTTCGCCGGCTATTGCGCCGCCCCGGCTTCCGGCGCTTTGGACTGGACAGCTTTCAGGCAGCGGCTGTAAAGCGCGAGCAGTTGCGCTACCTGCTCCTCCGTCTTGGGCGCGGATGCGCCACTGAATCCCGTTGATGGCACGGCAGTCTTGCCCACGCCAGCAGTGGCAGCCACAAATTTCAACAAATCGAGAGCGATATCTTCATTGCGCCGGGCGCCAAGTCCCGCATTGCTAAGAGCATCCATCCTGAATCATCTCCAAAGAGGATGCTACCAGACTGAGGGTTTCCTGCTCACCTTGCGCCTGCCTGACCTGCGGGCCTCCGCTCTCCGCGCTACTCTTGAACCATGCACACGGCTTACATCGGCTTGGGCGCAAATCTTCCCAGCACCGCAGGTCCCCCTGAGGTCACTCTCGCCGCTGCCGCTTTGCGCCTTGCGTCCCTCGGCCGCGTCGCTGCTCGCTCCTCTCTTTACAGCACCTATCCCGTTGGATTCGCCCATCAGCCCCGCTTCGTCAACGCCGCCATTGCACTCGAAACCGATCTTGCCCCGCAGACCCTGCTCAACGGCCTTCTCGCCATCGAGCTCGAATTCGGCCGCGACCGCTCGGCAGGAATCGCCAACGGCCCCAGGACGCTCGACCTCGACATCCTTCTCTTCGACCACGTCAACATCAGCCTGCCCGGCCTCGAAATCCCTCACCCGCGCGTGGCCGAGCGCGCCTTCGTCCTCATCCCGCTCCGCGAGATAGCCCCGCATGCCATTGACCCCGGGACCGGAAAAACCGTGACACAATTACTCCACGGACTGTTCCCCCCCTCTGAGGGCGATAGCAATGCGGTGGTTCAAATTCAAGCGGATGACTGGCAGACTGGCCCTGACGGCAATGGTGCTCGCGCCGACGAGCCTGCTCGCACAGAGCCCGGCAAGCTTCACACTCACCGTCGAGGATAGCCGAGGCGTCGTACTCCCCGGAGCCACCGTGCACGATTCAGCCGGGAAGTTGTTGGGACATACTGATTCGAACGGAAAGCTGACAGTTGCATGCACCACTCCCTGTAGCCTGCATGTCGCCGCCTCTCAATTTTCCGAAAAGGTTTTGCAAATCAGCAGCGCAACAACGGTCCGCCTCGAGCTGGCTGCCCACGCCGAGCAAGTCACGGTCACCGCCTACCGCGCGCCGCTGGGTTCGCTGGAAAGTCCGGCCACGACGCGCATGCTCTCTGAATCCGCACTGAACTCGACAGCGTCCGTTACGATGGATGGCCAGTTGCGCGAGCTTCCCGGTGTCGAGCTCTTCCGGCGTTCGAGCTCGCTCGTCGCCAACCCGTCATCGCAAGGCATGAGTCTGCGCGGCCTCGGGTCCACTTCGGCCAGCCGAACACTGCTTACTGAAGATGATGTGCCGTTGAACGACGCCTTCGCCGGAACGATTCACTGGCTGGAGAAAACTGAGCTTTCCATTCAGCGCATCGAACTCGTGCGCGGCGGTGCCAGCGATCTTTACGGATCAAGCGCCATCGGCGGCGTAGTCAACGTAGTCCCTGTGCGGCCCAGCGCGGACAAGCCCACCTTCGAGTTGATGTCCAGTTACGGCGCGGAAAGCACCTACGACGACAGCCTGCGCGTACAGGCCAAACATGGCCCCTGGGGAGTTCTGGCAAGCGGTGGCACCATCGGTACCGACGGCTTCATTCAGGAAGCTCCGTCCCAGAGCGGTCCCGTAGATATTTCCAGTAACGTTCACAGCCAGAACGGCGCGCTGTTGGCCGAGCATGATTACGATGCTTTGAGGCTCTTTGTTCGCGGCAGCGGATTCAACGAAGCGCGGAACAACGGGACTCCCTACCAAACCAATGGAACTCGCCTGTGGCGATACGCAACTGGAGCGGATTGGAAAGGCCCGCGCGAAGCCTCGTTGGTGACGCGCTTCTATGGTTCCACCGATCACTTCCGCCAGACGTTCTCCAGCATCTCCAACCTGCCCATCTTCGGCAACGCTGCGTGCAGCTTTCGCTGCGGCGAGATTCCATCCAAGTTCTCACTGACGCCCAACAATGAACTCGGCGCAGTAGCGCACTGGAACCAGCCGCTGACAGCGGGACTGCTGCTGGTCATGGGCGCCGATACCCATGACGTCCGCGTCTGGGACCAGGAACAGAGCTATGGCTCCTCCACCGCACTGACAAACCTGCACGACCATCAGCGCGACTCTGCCGTTTACGCAGAAGTCATGGACGGGTACAAAGCCTGGACCCTCACGGCTTCCGCACGGATGGACTGGTTCCAGAATTTCGACGGACATGGACTGCTTTGGAATGGCTCCAGTTGGGGCCCGAACCCAACCCAGCCCACGCAATTCAACCAGCACTTCTTTGATCCGCGTGTCGGCCTCTCTCGCAAGCTCTTTGATCATTGGGCACTTTCCGCGTCGGGCTTCCGGGCCTTTCGCGAGCCCACGCCCAATGAGCTCTACCGCTCAACGCAAGTGGGAAATCAGCTGACCAAACCCAACGGCAGCCTGCTCAGTGAGCGCGCAACGGGTTGGGAAGCAGGGCTGGCTTCTGAATACCGCTGGGGCAGCGTACGCACCAGCTACTTCCTCACCCAGGTCAATCGCCCCATCACCGCGGTCACCACCAATCCCAACTCCTCGCCGATTCTGCTGATGCGCGAAAACCTGGGCCAGATCGAGAGCCGCGGCGTCTCGATCGACTATGAGGTTGCCCCGCTGCGCTGGCTGGCCGTCGATGGCGGCTATCAGTTCGCCCAGGCCACGGTGACCCGCGGCACGCAGGACCTGGGCAACTGGATTCCAGAAGTAGCACGCAATCTCGCCACCATGAACGTGAGAGCATTTCGCCCTGCCCTGGGGACCGTAAACCTGCAGGGCCGCCTCAGTGGGCGGCAATATGACGATGACGCAAACGTCTACCAACTGCACGGCTACTTCCGGCTTGACGCTTACGCCTCGCACGACTTTGGCACGCGCGTGCAAGTCTTCGCCGCGGGAGAAAACATGCTCAACCGCCAGATCGAAGTCGCCAAGACGCCCACCACCACATTGGCGACTCCCCGCGTTGCGCGCGCCGGCATTCTCCTTCGATTAGGACGCGATAAGAAATAGCTGCAGGCCGGCCCGTTAGAATCACAACGTGACCTCGCCCTTCAAAATCATTGCGAACACCGAAGCCGGCAGCCGCCGAGGTCAGCTCTCCTTGCCTCATCAGATCGTGGAAACCCCAGTCTTCATGCCGGTGGGCACCGCGGGCACCGTGAAAGCCGTCCCTCAGGACGTGCTTGAGTCGTTGGGCGCGCAAATCATTCTCGGCAACACATACCACCTTTACCTGCGCCCCGGTCACGAGCCCATCCGCCGCATGGGCGGGCTGCACAAGTTCATCAGTTGGCCACGTGCCATCCTGACTGACTCCGGCGGCTTCCAGGTCTTCAGCTTGAGCGCGCTGCGCAAGGTCAGCGATGAGGGCGTTCGCTTTCGCTCGCATCTCGATGGCAGCAGCCATTTCTTCACGCC
>Ga0182015_10002488_pt1 | contig 22103 bp, 15 predicted proteins | sample 712P3MmetaG_FD_120478 | JGI IMG/M metagenome (GOLD analysis project Ga0182015, IMG submission 120478) | Permafrost microbial communities from Stordalen Mire, Sweden - 712P3M metaG | ecosystem: Environmental > Terrestrial > Soil > Wetlands > Permafrost | place: Sweden: Stordalen | collected...
CGCCATCCGGACGGGTGTAACGGCGATTCTGCCTCATTCCGGCAACCTCTATCGTGAGAGGGTACCGGCCGCAATATTTGTCGGAAATGGATTCGGCAAACTCGCAGGTTCTACGCAGGTCGATGAGATGGGAGACATCGAAACACCGATCCTTCTGACGTCTACGACAAGCGTGCCGCGCGTGGCGGACGCCGTGATCAGCTACATGTTGGCTCTCCCGGGGAACGAGGATGTGTTGTCCATCAACCCCGTGGTGGGCGAAACCAATGACGGATATCTGAGCGACATCCGCGGCCGTTACATCACGGCTGACGACGTATTCGCCGCCATCAAGAACGCAAAGGGCGGACCGGTCGAGGAGGGTGATGTCGGTGCGGGGACCGGCACAGTAGCTTTTGGCTGGAAGGGCGGCATCGGAACTTCGTCGCGCCACCTCACCGCCAATCTCGGTGGATACACCGTGGGCGTGCTGGTGCAGACAAATTTTGGCGGTGTGCTCACCATTGCCGGGGCCCCCGTGGGCCAAGCACTCGGCCAATACTATTTGCGTCAGGAGCTGGAGCAGTCTCGGAGCGGGAAGGACAAGGCGGATGGTTCGTGCATGATAATCATCGCAACCGACGCTCCGATGGACGCGCGCAACTTGAAGCGGCTCGCGGCGCGGGCTTGGCTGGGCGTTGCGCGCACCGGTAGCTCAGCCTCCAACGGCAGCGGAGACTACGCGATCGCATTCTCGACGGCACCGCGGGTACGGATCCATGCCGATGATAAGGCGCTGACGCGCAGCGTGGAAGTAATGACCAACGACGCTATGTCGCCGCTGTTTCTGGCCGCCATCGAAGCGACAGAGGAGGCGATATACAACTCCATGTTCAAGGCGGCGACGATGACCGGAAATGGCCACACGGTCGAGGCACTGCCGATCGAGCAGACCTTACGGATTCTCAAGGATCATGGAGCAATCAGGTGAGCAGGGCCTGAAGGTCGACAACCCTGCGCGACAACCGCATCGCCCGGGTGCAGAATGGCGTTCAGGGGGTGCGAAACCGGTCATGAGCAAGCAAGAACGCCAGGGCGCCAGCCTAACCGACGCGAGACCGCGCCTGAGGCGAGGCGCTCGCTTCGCGGTATTCATAGCGGTGGGCGTGGTACTGCTCGCCGGCAGCACAGTGGTGTCCTATTTCGTCGACGCCCTCTGGTTCGAATCGCTGGGCCTCGAATCGGTGTTCTGGACACGCCTCACCCTTCAGGCGGCGACCTTTGGAGCATTCGCGCTCGTTACTTTCGTGGTGGTGTATGGCGTTTACCGGGCGCTCGCGCCGTCATCGCTCAGCGAGCTGATCGGCACCACGATCCTGATCAATCGACGACGGGTAACGCTTCCCGTCGAGTCCATCCAGAAGTTGATCGGCCTCGTCCTGTCCGCGGTAATCGCTGCACTCACGGGCGCAAGCATGATGCAGCGCTGGATGACGTTGGCGCTCTTTTGGCAAGCGCCGCGCAACGCAACGCTGGCGGATCCGATTTTCGGGCGACCCCTCGATTTTTACTTCTTCACGCTGCCTGTATTGCAACTCGTTTCCGGATGGCTGCTGACACTATCCATCATTGCGTGCTTGATCGCGGCGGGCTCCGTCCTGATCAGCGGCGGCACCGGCATTTGGATGCAAGGGCGAACGGCCGGATCACCGATGCGGCTGTGGCGCGGGCTGGCGATCAGCCTGGGGGCATTCCTCATGGTGCTCGGCGTGCGTGCGTACCTCGGCCGCTACGACACTCTCTTCCAGGACGGCACGGTCTTTTCGGGCGTCACCTATACGGACGCCCATGTCACGCTGGGCGGAACGCTGGTGATCTGCCTGGCGCTCGCCGCTGGCGCAGTCATGGCCTGGATCGCTGCATCCTCGACTCCGCGGCCGCGGTGGCTGCTGGCGAGCGCCATTCCGGCCATGGCCTGTTACCTGCTTCTCGCCGGCGTGCGCTGGTACGTCAGCGGCTTCATCGTCGCACCGAACCAGCTGGTGCGAGAGCGCCCCTTCATAGCCCACAATATCGAGATGACGCGGCGCGCTTACGCGCTCGATCGCATCGAAACGCATCCGTTTCCCGCAGACACCGGCATCGAGGCGGTGGACGCGGCCGACAACCAGACGACCCTTGGGAACATCCGGCTCTGGGATGCGCGGGCGCTTCAGGATACGCTGCGTCAGATCCAGGAAATCCGAACCTATTACGACTTTCCCGACATCGACATCGATCGATACCAGATCGAAGGCTCGGTCCGGCAGATGATGCTGGCCGTGCGCGAGCTCAATGTGGAGAAGCTGCCGCAAAGCAGTCGCAACTGGATCAACGAGAAATTGATCTATACCCACGGCTACGGTGTCACGATGAATCCGGTCAACGGTTTCACTCCTGAGGGGTTGCCGACGCTCATTCTCAGCAATATGCCGGTACAGAGTACAGTCCCGGATCTCGGCGTCACTCGCCCGGAAATTTATTTCGGTGAGCTCACCGATACCGACGTCTACGTCAAGACGCATCAAAAGGAGTTCAACTACCCGCAAGGCGATGCCAACAATCTAACCTCCTACCAGGGTGACGGCGGCATTCGGTTGGGCGGCTGGTGGCGTCGTACACTGATTGCATTCGATCGGGGCGATATTGCGAAGCTGCCGTTTAGCGACGACGTCGACTCGGAGAGCAGGTTGCTGATGCGTCGCAAGCTGAGCGATCGTGTCCAGGAGCTCGCTCCGTTTCTTACGTTCGATCCGGATCCGTACGTGGTGATCGGCGGGGATGGGCGGCTCTACTGGCTCATGGATGCCTTTACGACCTCGGATGGGTATCCTTACGCGCGTCGTGTCACTCTCGGCAACGACAGAATCAATTACATCCGCAACAGCGTGAAGGTGCTGATCGACGCGTACACGGGACAGACGACCTTCTACGTGTTCGATGCCGACGATCCCCTCATCGCCGCATATCGAAAAGTGTTTCCCGGCCTGTTCGCCGATGCGGCCAGCATGCCGGCCGACTTGCGCAAGCATGTGCGCTATCCGGAACTGCTGCTCAACGTACAGGCCGCGGTTTATGGCCTCTATCATATGACCAATCCCGATGTGTTCTATAACCGCGAGGATTTATGGACAGTGGCCGCGGGAGTCGGCGCAGGCGATGAGAGGCAGCAAACCATGGCGCCGAATTTCGTGCTCATGACGCTTCCCGGTGAGCGCGCAAGCGAATTCATCGCGATCCTTCCGTTCACACCGGCCAACCGCAACAACCTGATCGGCTGGATAGCGGGTCGAAGCGACGGAGCGCACTACGGCGAGGCGCTGGTTTATGACTTCCCAAAGACCAAGCTGATCGACGGTCCCCTGCAGATCGAGGCGCGCATCGATCAAAACGCCGAGTTGTCGGGTCAGTTGACGCTGTGGAATCAGCAGGGCTCGCATGTGCGCCGCGGCAGCCTCATCGTGATTCCGATCGGACGGGCACTGCTTTATGCGGAGCCCATCTACCTGCAAGCCGAGCGCAGTCCCATGCCCGAACTTCGGCTGGTCGTGCTCGCCGTGCAAGATCGCCTCGCGTACGGGCCGACATTCGAGACGGCAATGGCGGCGCTGTTCGGGACGGCACCCTCCCTGCTGACCACGCACGCCTCGACGGCCGCTCCCGCGTCTAGGATGGCGACGCCGGCGACGGGCGCGGCCGCGGCGCCGTCGGATGTCAACGCGTTGATATCCGTGGCCGCTCGGGACTTTGAGGATTATCAGCAGTTGACCGCCGCCGGAAAGCTCGCAGAGGCAGGTGAAAAATTGGAGGCGTTGAAGCGCACACTCGAGGCGCTTCAGGCGGCGGGGCGCCATTGATCGAACAGTAAAAGGAGACGCAATCGATGGACCTGAAGGCGATACGCGACCATCTGAGCTTGGCCCGCTCTGCGCTTGGCCGGGAGCATCCGCTGTCATCGCGTATTGAGACCGTGCAGCGGGCTTTGACGCCCGGCGACGCCTTGTGGCGCGACGATGCGGTGAGTGCGGAAAATGATCTTCTCGCGATATCCACTGAACTGGAGCGGCTGCCCAAGGTGATGTCGTCGCGCCAAGACGCTCCGGCGGAGGTTCCGCCGGGCGTGAACGAGGCAATCAAGCAGATCGCGGACGCGATCGAATTGCTCTAGGCTACCCGAGTCGTGCCGCTCTTGACCCCGGCGCTTTCGCCCGTGGACGAAATGTCTTTGGCGCCGGTTCCCTCCCAGCCCCGCAAGTCCGGCCACGATCGGTCCTGCAGCAATCAAGGGTCCAACTCCCGGTATGGCGAGAGCGCCGATGCCGACAAGGACGCCCAGCGTGCCGCCGATGACGCCGCCGGCGGTGACGCCGTTCGTGGTGCCCTCGGGCGCCTTGGTTTCCTTGGTATGCGCGAATTCCCGGGTGCTTGTGTTATCGGGAAGAAGAACCGATATATTGGCGCTCGGAAATCCCGCCGCGATGATGGCATCGACCGCTCGCTCTGCGTGATCGCCGGAAGTGTAAATGCCGAAAACGGCTGTGTTTTTGCTGCTCATATGTGTCTCTTAAATGTGGGACGCATCCCCGATGTAAGGTTCAGCGCGATTGCACGAGTAAAGCGCATCCCCGTCGACCGCGGTGTAGGAGCATGCCTCGAGTGACCTGGGAGCAAAGATGATTCCCCCGAAGGACTCTGAGCCCGTGATCGTCCACCTCATCGACGGCACCTACGAGCTCTTCCGCCATTTCTATGGCCTGCGCCGCTTCACCAAAGGCAACGACCGTCCCTTCGGCGCCGTGGTCGGCGTGCTAAACGGGGTGTTGCAGATGATCGAGGAAGGCGCCACGCATCTCGGAGTGGCCACCGATCACGTCATCGAGTCGTTCCGCAACCAGCTGTGGAGCGGGTACAAGACGGGCGATGGCATCGAGGCCGCCCTCCGAGCCCAATTCCATCCGCTGGAACGGGCGCTCGAAGCGATGGGCGTCAGCGTATGGGCGATGATCGAGCTCGAGGCGGATGACGCGCTCGCCTCGGCGGCTGCAATCGCCGCGGGAGACCCCCGTGTGCAGAAGGTATGCATCTGGACGCCGGACAAGGATCTCGCGCAGTGCGTGCGAGCATCCCGTGTCGTGCAGGTCGATCGAAAGAGCAAATCCATCCGCGACGCGGAGGGTGTGCGCGCCAAGTTCGGCGTGAGTCCGGAGCTGATTCCCGATTATCTCGCCTTGGTCGGCGATAGCGCCGATGGATTTCCGGGCATGTCGGGAATAGGACCGAAGGGCGCGGCGAGCCTGCTCTTACGGTATGGCAGAATCGAAGAATTTCCGCCGGAGGTTCTGGGCGAACGGCGTGAACTTGCGCTGCTGTTCAAGAAATTGGCGACGCTTCGCACCGATGCGCCCCTTTTTACGGAGGTCGATACGCTGAAGTGGCTGGGTCCCTCGTCCGGGTTCAAGGATTTCTGCGAGCGGGTGGAAGAGCCGCGGCTTTGTGCGCGCGCCGAAAAGGCCGCCGCCGGGCAGAGAAGGCCTTAGATTTATCGAAGGGCACGCGTCCGGAATCGTCTCAGTTGTCGATGCCGCCACCGGCGACGATGCACCCAGAATCCAGGAGCAGATCGCCGCTGGGGCCGGTCCCCGTCAATACGATGAATCCAGGTCCGCTTTGGTATTGCGCACCGGCGACCACTACCGTGTAGCTTCCCATGTGGTGCCGCGCATCAGGGCTTAGATTTGCCACCAGTTCGAAGGGGTTCGAGAGCTCGAGTGCCTGGCTCGAGAGACGCATCGCCTGAAAGGGAAGGCCGGCGATCGTCAGCGGGGACCATCGATCGGTCACTTTGTCTGCGGTGGCCTTCAGCGCCTCGACCACTTCCGGCCTCAAGCACTCGATGTGTATATGGAATTGATGCTGGGTGCGCGTCGCCGCCGTGCCCACCGCCAACCCGACGTCGGTACTCGGTATTGGATGGCCGACGAATTTCGAGAGCAGATCCCGGCTGCGCCACGCCTCGGCAAAATAATTGGGAAGATTGGGGTCGAGCAACTCGCCGCTGTCAGCGCCGGTCATGGTCTGGGTGGGGATCAGCAGGTAATGCGCGCCGCCGTCCGGATCAGCCAGCAACGCGTAGCCGATGCTCTCGGCGTTCGCGTCCGCCAGAAAGACCTTCTCGCACGGCGTTGGATTATTGTGTTGCGTCCAGTTGACGACGCATTGGTTCTGGACAATCTGCCGGTAGGCGTCGGGCCCCGAGTTTGGCGGCAGATCGGGGGATTTTTGACCGGGCGTGTGCAGAGTTCCCCGGCCCATGGCCGAGAATGCCGTGGTCGCTACCGCGAATGCGAGTAAGGTTTTGCCAAGTCGAGAGCGATTGAGTTGGTGCATCGAGGTTCTTTTTACCACAAACGCGTTTGCAACCGCGCGCAGCGAAACGTGCGCGGCGTGAATGCTGCGCAAAGTCCTCGATGTCGCTAAGGATCACCGCACCCCAAGATATGAGGCGTTAGTCATAGGTACAAAAACCAATGATAATTATGGTGTTACAGAGTTTTACTAGAATGTACATATAGTCAATTGACTGCCGCCCCGACTCAACTTGCGTGCCGCCGATGCATGCGGCACATTCGGCCGGACACAAAAAGAAGGCGTCCATGGATATCCACGAATACCAAGCGAAGGAACTCTTGTCCGGATTCGGGGTGGCGGTGCCCCCGGGAGGCGTCGCCTACAGCCCGGAACAGGCGGTCTACGTTGCGACCGAGTTGGGCGGATGGCATTGGGCGATCAAGGCACAAATTCATGCGGGAGGGCGGGGCAAGGCGGGCGGCGTGAAACTCTGCCGTACCTATCAAGAAGTCGCGACCGCCGCGAAGTCATTGCTGGGTGCAACGCTGGTCACTCACCAGACCGGACCCGAGGGAAAGATCGTGCATCGACTTTATGTCGAAAAAGCCGAGCCGTTCGTGCGTGCCATGTACCTGGGGTTCGTGCTCGATCGAAAGATCGAACGTATTCGAGTGATTGCCTCGGCGGAGGGCGGTGTCGAGATCGAGGAGATCGCGGCCGACCGTCCCGAATCCCTGTTGCAGGAGCAGGTGGACCCGGCCGTGGGACTGCAGGCGTTCCAGGCGCGCGAGCTGGCATTCGGCATGGGACTCAACATCAAGCAGGTGAGTCAGGCGGTCACCATGATCATGGGTTGCTATCGCGCGTTCCGCGATTTGGACGCGACCATGGTCGAGATCAATCCCATGGTCGTGACCAAAGACGACCGCGTGCTGGCCCTGGACGCCAAGATGTCCTTCGATGACAACGCCATGTTCAGGCGTCCCAAGGTCACCGAGATGCGGGATGCAGCCGAGGAGGATCCGCGCGAGACGCAGGCTGCCGAATTCGGCCTCAACTACATCGGTCTGACCGGCGACATCGGTTGCATCATCAATGGCGCGGGCCTGGCGATGGCGACCATGGACATGATCAAGCACGCGGGCGGGGAGCCGGCCAATTTTCTGGATGTCGGCGGGGGCGCCTCGCCCGAGCGCGTCGCCGCAGCCTTCAACCTGGTGCTTTCCGATCGCAACGTCAAGGCGATCCTCGTGAACATCTTTGCCGGGATCAACCGCTGCGACTGGGTCGCGCAAGGCGTCGTGCAGGCCGCCAAGGGACTTCGCGTGCCGCTGGTCGTGCGTCTTGCGGGCACGAATGTAGAGGAGGGTCGACGCATCATCGCCGAATGCGGATTGCCCATCATTTCCGCCGATACCCTGTCTGAAGCGGCGCACAAGGCGGTCGCGGCGTCCCGCGCGGGTACCAACGGCGACGGGGCACAGGCGCGCCGCGATGGAGGCGCGTAATGAGCATTCTCATCGACGAAACTACGCGCGTTATCGTGCAGGGATTCACCGGCGACAAAGCCACCTTCCATGCCAAGGAAATGATCGCGTACGGCACCCGCGTGATGGGCGGGGTCACGCCGGGAAAGGGAGGCCAGATTCATCTGGAACGGCCGGTATTCAACACCGTCAAGGATGCGGTCCGCGAGACGGGAGCCGAAGCCAGCCTCGCCTTCGTGCCGCCAGCCTACGCGGCGGATGCGCTGATGGAGGCGGCCGACGCGGGTCTCAAGCTGGTGTGCATCATCACCGACGGCATTCCCGCTCAGGACATGATGCGCGTCAAACGCTACCTTCGGCGATATTCAAAAGATCAACGCACGACCATCGTCGGTCCGAATTGTGCCGGCATCATCAGCGCCGGCAAAGCGATGCTCGGCATCATGCCCAGCAACATTTATGCGCGCGGCAATGTGGGCGTCGTCTCCCGATCGGGTACCTTGGGCTACGAGGCGGGCGCACAGATGAAGGCGCTCGGCATCGGCATCACCACGAGCGTCGGCATCGGCGGGGATCCCATCAACGGCAGTTCCTTCCTGGATCATTTGAGGCTCTTCGAGCAGGATCCGGAAACGAAGGCCGTGGTGATGATCGGTGAGATCGGCGGCCCGCAGGAATCGGAAGCGGCCAAATGGGTCAAGGAGAACATGACCAAACCCGTCGTGGGATACGTCGCCGGTCTCACTGCTCCGAAGGGGCGGCGCATGGGGCATGCGGGTGCGATCATCTCCGCCGAGGGCGACAGCGCCGCCGAAAAATCCGACATCATGCGATCCTACGGGCTCCTCGTCGCTCCGAGTGCGGCTGAACTCGGCGAAACGATAGCCCTCGCTCTCGCCAAGGCGGGCTGACTCGATGCGCGAAGCTCCCGGCGGCTTCTCCCGTTCGGAGCTGCTGTTCGATCTGCTGACCGAAGTGGTCGAGCGCTACGAACCCGAGGCGGCCGCCGTGTTAAGGGGCGATCTCACGACCGTAGGCATGCCCGTCGAGATGCTTGCGCGTACGCTTCAGGCACAGGGTATCTGGTTCCAGCTGCTCTCGATCGCCGAACAAAATCGGGACATGCGCAATCGACGCGAAGTCGAGCGCGAGCGTGGCTACGACCAATTGCGCGGTACCTTCGCCAGTGTCTTTGCGGCGGCGGCTGCTGAAGGCATCAGCGCCTCGGACGTGCGGCAGGCCATGTCCGATCTGAAGGTCCGCCCCGTGATCACCGCGCACCCGACCGAGGCGAAGCGGGTCACCGTGCTCGAGCGGCACCGCCGGATTTACCTTCGATTGCTGGAGCTCGAGTCGCCGCGATGGACGGAACGCGAGCGCCAGGAGATGATCGAGGCGCTGGCGGAGGAGATCGAGCTGCTGTGGCTCACGGGGGAGCTCAAGCTCGAGAAGCCGACGGTCGAGCAAGAGGTCGCGTGGGGGCTTTATTTTTTCAACGAGAACCTCTTCGACGTGGTGCCGCAGCTCCTCGGCAAGATATCGAGAGCCTTCTCCAAACAGTTTCCCGGCGAGGTGTTCGAGGTTCCCTCCTTCTTCCAGTTCGGTTCCTGGATCGGCGGAGATCGGGACGGCAATCCCTACGTCACCAGCGAGGTGACACGCAGAGCGCTGTGTGCAACGAGACTCGCGAGCCTCACGCGCTATCGGAGCCGCTTGCTCGACCTGGTGCGCACTCTCAGCATCGAGGACCATGCGCTCGAGCTTCCGGAGTCGTTCCGGCGGGCGGTCGCCGAGGCAATCGACGCCACGACGCAGGGTGAGGCCCTGGCGGTGCGTAATCGCGGCGAGATCTTCCGTCAGTTCGTGGGCTGCATGATGGCGAAGCTCGACACCACCATCGCCCGCGCCGAGGCCGTGGATTCCGCGATGCGCGCACCGGTGCGGGAAGGCGCCGGCTACTCCGGCGCCGATGGGCTGATCGAGGATATCGATCTCATGCGCGGCGCCCTCGAGACTGCCGGCGCAAAGCGCCTGTCGGATGCGCTGCTGTTGCCGCTGCGTCGGGAGGTCGCCATTTTCCGCTTCAGCACGGTGCGGCTGGACATACGCGAGAACAGCATGCGCGTGAATCAAACGCTGGCGGCGATGTTTCGTTCCCGGCACGGGGGCGCGGAACCGCCGCAGGCCGATTCGGAGGATTGGAAATCGTGGCTGCGGTCGGAGCTTGCGGCCCCCCGCACCGAGCCGATCCCCTATGAGGGTCTGCCCGCCGATGCGGCGGAGACGCTCGAGACCTTCCGCACCATCGCCCGCATGCGCGGCGAGATTGATCGGGAAGCCTTCGGTGCATTGATTCTCAGCATGACCCGCAGTGCCGCCGACATCCTGGGTGTTTATTTGCTCGCAAAGGAGGGGGGTCTCTTCGCCGATACGGCCGCCGTCGAGCGCTGCACGCTGCCCATCGTTCCCTTGCTCGAGACGATTCCGGATCTGCGCCGGGCTGCGCCTATTCTCAAGGAGTTGCTCGCCGTGCCCCTGGTTCAGCGCAGCCTCTACGTCCAGGGAAAAATCCAGGAAGTCATGATCGGCTACTCCGATTCGAACAAGGACGGCGGCTATCTCACCGCTAACTGGGAGCTCGCGAAGGCGCAGAGCAGCCTCACCCGCCTCGGACGCGAGCTCGGCGTGATCATCGCTTTCTTTCACGGACGGGGCGGTTCCGTGAGTCGAGGGGGCGCGCCCGCGGGCCGCGCGATCGCGGCATCACCGGCGGGGTCGATTCGCGGGCAGTTCCGGGTCACCGAGCAGGGCGAGGTCGTCTCCTTCAAGTACGCCAACCGCGGCACGGCGGCCTATCAGATCGAATTGTTGGGCGCATCGGTGGTCGAGCACATGCTCCGTTCGGAGCGTGAGGCGGCCCTGATTCCGGTGCACGAGTTCCATGAAGCGATGGAGGCATTGTCCGGCACGGCCTGGTCGGCGTACCGAAAACTCATGGAGATGCCGACGATGCTCGAGTATCTGCAGGCCTCGAGCCCGCTCGAGGAGCTGTCGATGCTCAATATCGGCTCACGGCCGGCGCGCCGCACTCAAGCGAGGACCTTGGCGGATCTTCGCGCCATTCCCTGGGTTTTCGCCTGGACCCAAAACCGCCACATGCTTTCCGGTTGGTACGGAGTCGGCAGCGGCATCAAGGCCTTCCTGGATGTACGCAAGGAGCGGGGGCTCGACTTGTTGAGACGTATGTTCCGCGAGGCGCGGCTGTTCCGTCTGATTCTCGACGATGTGGAACGCACGCTGTTGCAGGTGGATCTGCCGATCGCGCGCGAATACGCAGGTCTCGTCGACGATGAGGCAGTGCGCGAGCCGATATTCGCGCAAGTCACGGAAGAATACCGGCTGACCTGCGAGATGATCTTGACCGTATCCGGCGGCGCCTGCATCGCCGAGCGCTTTCCCCAATTCCGCCGGCGCCTGACCCGCCGGCTCAAAACCCTGAACGAGGTGAGCCGCGAGCAGGTGCAGCTGCTTCGGGCTCACCGCACGAGAAGCAGCGAGGACGTGCGAACCGCGCTTCTCATGTCGATCAACTGCGCTGCCGCGGGTTTCGGGGCCACCGGATAGCCCCAGGTCCATTCAACGGAGAATCAGCATGAGTTTCACCAGTATCGAGCCCGCTACCTCTCGCCTCCACCGGTCGGAGCTCGCCGTTCCGGGGTCCAACACGGCGTTATTCGAGAAGGCGGCGAAATCGGCGGCCGACATCGTCTTCTTGGACGTCGAGGATGCCGTCGCACCGGACGACAAGGCGCAAGCGCGCAAGAACATCATTCAGGGGCTTCATGAAATCGACTGGGGTTCGAAAACCATGATGGTGCGCATCAACGGCCTCGACACGCACTACATGTACCGCGACGTGGTGGATATCGTCGAAGCCTGCCCTCGGCTCGACATGATTCTGATTCCGAAGACCGGCGTGGCGGCGGATGTCTATGCGGTCGACATGCTGGTCACGCAGATCGAGACGGCGATGAAGCGCACCAAGAGGACCGGCTTCGAGGTATTGATCGAGACCGCTCTCGGAATGGCAAACGTCGAGGCCATAGCCCAATCGAGCAAGCGGCTCGAGGCCATGTCCTTCGGTGTGGCGGATTACGCGGCCTCGACCCGCGCGCGTACCACCGTGATCGGCGGCGTCAACCGCGACTCGGGCGTGCTCACCGACAAGGATGCCGATGGCCGGCGGGAGTATTACTGGACGGATCCATGGCACGCGGCGCAGACCCGCATGATGGTCGCGTGCCGCGCTTATGGGCTGCGCCCCATCGACGGTCCGTTCGGCGACTTCAGCGATCCGGATGGGTTTCGCGCGGCCGCCAACCGCGCGGCGGTACTGGGCTACGAGGGAAAATGGGCGATCCATCCCTCACAGGTCGCATTGTGCAACGAGGTGTTCACCCCCTCCGACGCCGAATTGAGCAAGGCAGGCCGGATCATGGAGGCGATGGCGCAGGCGGCGCGCGAGGGGCGGGGCGCGGTGTCGCTCGATGGCCGCCTGATCGATTACGCGAGCATCCGCATGGCCGAAGCACTGTTGAAAAAGGCGGACGCCATTCCCCCGAGAGGCTGATCCTGCTCGTGGCCGCGTCTCATTCGAAAACCAGAGTGGTCATCATCTCGCAGCCGGATCATCGGGCGATGCGCCACCTTGCGCCGCTCGAAGAGGGGGCGGAGATCTCGATCAGCGCGGAGCTCGCGGAGCTTGCCAAGGTGCTGCCCGCCGCCGAAGTCTTGGTATTCGGATTCGGGTACAAGTCGCTCGATCTCGCCGCAGCCTGGAAGTACGCGCGGTCCGTCCGGTGGGCGCATGCATTGTCCGCGGGCGTCGAGGGATTGCTGTTCCCGGCGTTGGTCCGGAGCAGTGTCCCCCTGACCAACGCACGCGGCGTTTTAAAACGGCCGCTCGCGGAATTTGCGCTGCTGGGAATGCTGTTTCATTACAAGAGGGTGCGGCGCTTGATCGAGAACCAGCGCGCGCATCAATGGCACGATTACAACGTGATGCTCCTGCGGGACCGGGTCATGGGCGTCGTCGGTTACGGCGAGATCGGACGCGAGTGCGCCATGCTTGGAGACGCGCTCGGCATGAAAATTCATGCATTGCGTCGAAATCCCGATCGATCCTCGGGCGATGCGATCGTATCTCAAATCTTCAAGCCGGACGAGCTGCATCTGATGCTGAGCGGGATCGACGTGCTGGTCTGCGCAGCGCCGCTGACGCGCGACACACGCCGCCTGATCTCGGATCGGGAGTTCGAGGTCATGAAGCCGAACGCCATCGTCATCAATGTCGGGCGCGGCCCCGTGATTGATGAGTCCGCGCTGATCCGCGCGCTCGTCAACAAGCGAATCGCCGGCGCCTCGCTCGACGTGTTCGAGGAGGAGCCGCTGCCCCACGATTCGCCTCTCTGGGGAATGGAAAACGTACTGATCTCGCCGCATTCCGCGGACCATACGGTGGACCCCGATTGGGTAGAGCTGACGATGAGATTCTTCGTTGAGAACTTCTTCAGGTACCGAAATGGCCAGGCGCTCGACAACCTGGTCGATAAGCGGGCGGGATATTGAGCTCTCAGGGACGCCGGAGCGGCGAGGCGAGGTAGCAGCCGAACTCCTTGGCGAAATCGACCGAGACGCGTGCATGCACGCGGCCTTGCCGATCCCGAAATTGCGCGTGATCGGCGAGCGGCACGAACGCGCCATGCCAGACGTTCGGATGGATGTAGAGGCCGCAGGCCCCGCTGCACCAGAAGGTGACGAACCGGTCAGGCGTTACGTCGTCGCCCGGCAGGGCGAGAGGCACGACGAAACTCTCGCCATTCAACGGATATACGAGCTGCCCGCCGTCCGGATGGTAGTTCGCCCGCCAGATCAGCGCCCGGTCGCGAGGCGAGCTGCGGCCCTGGTTGGAGGCCTCTTCGGGCCAGGTACTCCAGGCGAAGAGATAGCTGTCGCCCACCGCGTTGTTACGGGCAAAGAGGGTCTCGCCCTTCCACCAGAATTCAAAGACACCTTCCGCGATTCCACCTTGATCGCCCGAGTTGGCATCGATCGGCCGCCGCCCTTGCGCCGGCCAGCGCACGATCTCGATGGGAAACCGATCGGGATCATCAACCAGGGCTCCGTAGCCATCGAGAGTGCTCCGCGAAGCCTCGACCAACGGTGTCTCATGCACGCGACGTACGCCGGTCGTCGGCGCGTATGCTATCTCGCCCGGATTGAATTCCATGCCGAATTTTAGCGCGAATCTGAGCCAAAGTGGGCATGTCCATTCACATCGTCTCACACCTCCGCTCAAGTTCGGCTAGTCTTGGGACCCGTCCTCACGAGCTTTGCTCTTTCATGCGGAAGGCTGCCCTAGCGATCTTGCTCGCATCGACTTTGCCCGGACTGGCGGCGCAGGCGGCGGTTCGCGTCGTCATCGGACCGACTCCCATCGTCGATGGCGAGGCGCGAGCCGCCAAAGACCTGACCGTCATCAACGAAAAACTCGCGTTCGCGTTAGCGGTGCAGACTCCGCCACCGTACGGCGTTCCGCGGGGTGCACTGATCGACGTGGCGCCGGTGCGGGACGGGAAGGTCGGGCGCGATCGTGCCGTTTTTGCCGATTTCATCCCGAACAACTGGTCCGGATGGCCGAACACCTATCAGCACCTGGACGTGATCGAACGCGGCCCTCGCCGAGCCGTCATCCGAACCGTTCGCGATTGGGGCGAGGTCACGCTGACCACGGTGTACACGCTCGAGTCCGGTTCCGACCATGTCGTGCTTCAGGCGACCCTGCACAATTCCGGCCCGAAGGCTCTGGTGGACCTCCTCTCGGGCTTTACGCTGTGGCCGAAGGGCGGGTATCTCTTCGGCGTGCCCGGTCTTCGGGGAGCGGGGCCAGGAACCACCGAGGGCTCGCTCGCCGACCGCATGGTCGCCTACGACCGCGACTGGAGCATCGCGCTGCACGCCCCCTATGTCGACCACGTGGCCAATGAATCACGCGACATGTTTCGCAAGCACACGCTCGCCTCGGGCGCGAGCCGCACTTTCGAGGCTTGGCTGCAGGTCGGAGGAAGCGGCGACTTGGCGCCGGTGCTGCGTGCCGAGATCGCGCGCAAGCACCTGGCGGCCGGGACATTGAGCGGCAAAGTCACGGACGGTCAAGGCGATTCGGTCGAGGAGCCTGTGGTGATCGTCGAAAAAAACGGCCAGCCCTACGCTTGGGTTCTGGGTCACGCCGGCCGATACGAGCTGAGTCTGCCGGCAGGCGACTATCGTCTCTATGCCACTGCCAAGGATCACTCGCAGACCGCGCCGGTTCCGGTTTCGATCGCCGCCGGCGGCCGAGCGAACCTCGATTTTCACGGTGTGGCCGCACCCGGCCGCATCCGCTTCTCGGTGGTGGATGCGCGCCGCGCCCAACCGCTGGACGCGAGTATCACCATCACTCAGGGGCAGCGTCCGCTGGTCGAGTTTCTCGGCCGCAAGAAATTCTTTACCGAGCTCGATCGCAAAGGATTGGCCGATATCACGATCGCGCCGGGCGATTACCGCTTCCGGGTATCGCATGGCGGGGCGTTTCTGGCTCCGAGCCGGGAAGTGGCCTTAACCGTCGACTCGCGCGCCGACCTGGAAGAAAAGGTTTCGCTCCCGCTGCTGTTCGACCCGCCGGCCCGCGGTTGGTATGCGGCGGACCTGCACCATCACGCCGATCAGGCGGAGGCGGTCACGCCGCCGGCTGATCTCGCGCGCTCGCAGCTGGCGGCCGGCCTGGATCTGTTGTTCGTCAGCGATCACGATTCGACGGTCAATCACCGGGCGTTGCAGGCGATTGCCGCCCGCCGCGGTATCCCCTTCATTCCTTCCGTCGAATTGTCGGCATCGTGGGGCCATTTCAATGCCTACCCGTTGACGTTGGGCGAGAAGCTCGCGATCGATACCGGCACCGCATCGGTGAGCGAGTTGTTCCGGGAGGCGCGGCGTCTCGGCGCGATCGTGATTCAAGTGAATCATCCCTTCATTCCCTACGGCTACTTCACGAGTGTCGCTACTGGTGTCGCGCCCGGCGGATTTGACCCGGCATTCGACTTGATGGAGATCAACGCCTCCGCGCCCGACGACGACGAGAAGGTCATTCACCGGCTCTGGGACTATTGGAACGAGGGGCGCCGGTACTTCCTGAGCGCCGGCACGGACACGCATGACGTGTGGAAGGAGGAATCGGGGCGCGTTCGGACCTTCGCCCATCCCGACGGCGCGCTGAGCGCCGCGAGCTTCGCGGAGGCTCTCAAGGCGGGCCACGCGTACGTGTCGCACGGACCGTTGATCTTTCCCTCCGTCGTGTTCGGCAATCGCCTCGAAGCCGGCCCGGGCCGGCCCGCGGCGTTGGGCGTCGATTTGCAGTCGATCGCCGGTTTGAAGCGCATCGAGCTGATCGGCGGAGGAGTGGTGGTTGAATCCGAAGATATTCAGAGCTTCCACAGCGAGGCGCATCTGAAGTTCGCCTTGGCGCCCGATCGCAGCACGTGGTACGCCTTGGTGGTGGAAGACGTCGAGGGACAGAAAGCCTACACGGATCCCGTCTGGGTCGACGTTCCGAGCGTGCCGCCCGCACGATGAAGATCACGAATCCGGCGACCCTGGCCCCCTTGGGCGAGGTGCCAGAGTCTGGTGTCGACGACATCCACCGTACGATGGCCGCTGCGGGAGCTGCAGCGCGCGCGTGGCACGCGACAACCGGTGCTTGCCGCGCGGAGTTGCTGAAACAGATCGGCAGCCGAGTCCGCGAGAGCGCGCGGGATCTGGCGGAACTATCGACCGAAGAGAGTGGGTTGGCGCGGTGTGAATCACTCGATTGCGTGCGTGCCGCCGCGGCGATTTTCGACTTCTACGCGACCCATGCTGCGGCGGGCGGCGCGGGCCGTGCGGGCAACGCGGGCGACAGGCGCGGCGAAGGCGATGACGGTTCCCTCGGTACGGTCGCCGTGTTTGCACCTTTCAGCCTACCGCTGCCGGTCATGGCGGCCTCGGTGGGTCGCGCCCTTGCCGAAGGCTTGAGCGTCGTCTACAAGCCGCCTGCAGAGAATCCGTTGACGAGTCTCGCGCTTGCCAGTGCGTTCGACGGGTTGCCGGCCGGAGTCGTCAACCTCGTGACCGGCGGACCTGCGGTCGGACGGCTGCTTCTCGCGCATCCGGGCGTCGGCCAGATCCTATTCACGGGATCCGCCGCCGTGGGCCTCGAGATCGCAGCCGTGGCACGAGGCAAGCGCCTCGATCTCGAAGTCGGTACGGTTGACGCGCACATCGTGTGCCGCGGCGTGGATCTAGATCTTGCCGTGCCGGCGATCGCATGGACCCGCCTGATGAACGGGGGGCAATCCCGCCTGTCGGGCGGCCATCTTTACGTGGAGCGGTCACTGGCGGCGGAATTCGTCGATCGCATGCATCATTGCGTGGGCTTTCTCGATGTGGACGATCCGTGTAGGCCCTGCACCGATCTCGGGCCATTGATTTCACACGAGGCGGCCGTGAAGCTCGAAGATCAGGTGGGGCGCACGCTTCGTGCTGGCGCCAAGCTCATCCTCGGGGGCCGACGGTTCCGGCCCTCGGGACTGCCGGGGCACTTTTTTCAACCCACCATCTTGACGGACGTAAAACCCGGCAGCGTCCCCATGCGGGAGCAGCTTCTGGGACCCGTCATCACGGTGACACCGATGGCGGATCTCGCGGAAGCCCTGCGGTTGTGGAAGGAATTCAGCTCGCCTTGGGCGCTGTCGCCTGCGACTGCATCGATCTATACCGCTGATGCCGACGCGGCCGCCGGCGCCGTGGAGGCGATGCCCGACGGCTTCTTTCGGATCAACGATCCGTCGGTGGGCGATCTCGGGCCGCTCGGTGGGCTGCATCACCGCGGCATCCGCAATGCGCTCGGAACCGTTGCGGATGAATCGCGGAACCGTCCGACCAAGAGGGTCGAGATGTCGCGGACGATCGAGCGTAGGCCCTGGTGGTTTCCCTATATCGATCGGTCGGGCGGGCCGTTGGATGCGCATCCGCCATCGGAGGCGCGCGCGTCATGAATCAAGCGTTGCTGCGGGTCACGCTGGGGATTTTGGGAATGTCTGCCGCCCTTGCCTGTGCGGCGAGCAGGACCGATGGGTTCGACCCTGCGAACGCCACCATCGAGGACCTCCGAGCCGCGCTCGATTCAAATCGCGTGACGTCCGAGCAACTCGTGCGCTATTACACCGGTCGAATAGAGCGCCTCGACAAGCGAGGGCCGCGGATCAACGCCTTGATCACGCTCAACCCGAACGCGCTTCGCGAGGCACGCCGCCTCGATGCGGCGAGCGATGGGCGCCCCCGAGCGCCGCTCTATGGCATCCCGTTCATCGTCAAGGACAACTACGATACCGCAGGTATTGCGACTTCCGGAGGCTCTGCGGCGCTCGTCCATTCCATTCCGTCTACCGATGCCTTCGTCGTGCGTAGACTTTTGGACCAAGGCGCGATCCTGATCGGCAAGGCCAACATGTCCGAACTCGCCGCCTCGTACGGGCGCCTGAGTTACAGCTCCGCCGGAGGCCTCACCTTGAATCCTTACGACACGGCGCGAAACGCCTCGGGATCCAGCAGCGGGTCGGCTGCTGCGGTGGCCGCCGACTTCGCGCCGTTCGCACTCGGAACCGACACCTCCGGATCCATTCGGGGACCGGCGAGCGTCACCGGCTTGGTGGGCCTGCATCCGACTCTCGGTCTCCTCAGCCGCAGCGGCATCATTCCCGCATCGCTGACCTTCGATACCCCCGGCGCACTCACCCGCACGGTCGAAGACCAGGCGATCGTGCTCGATGCGTTGGCCGGGCTGGATCAGGCGGACGCAGCCACGTTGCGGCAGCCCGCGGACATCGGGCGCTACCGCGACGCGCTCCGTCAGAGCCGGTCCGACTTGCGGGGGGCGAAGCTCGGAATCGTCGGCAATTTTCGAGGAGGCAATCCGGAGGTGGATGGCGTCGACAATTCCGCAGCGGATCGATTGCGATCTTTGGGTGCCGTGCTCGTCCCGGTGACGCTACCCGAGGAATTCGAACGACTGTGGAACGCGGTGCTCGATCCCGTGAGCGAGGCTGAGTTCAAGCCTCAGTTCGAACGCTATCTCCGGGCTTTACCACCGGGGCAGCCCAAGACCTTGGCAGAACTCATCGGGATCAGCGCCTCGCCCGGCATGGCATCATCGGCAACCCCGATAAATCCCGCTCGTCTCGCGGCACTCCGCCAAGCGGATACCACACAGCTGACCGATTCTGCCGCCTACATTCGAATCCTGACCGACGTGATTCCGGCGCTTCGACTCGCGCTCGAGAACCTGATGAGCAGCCGCGGACTCGATGCGCTGGCGTTCGCGACCATGAGCTGCCCGGCCAGTCCCCGGTTTGACCGGGCCGATCCGACTTACGTTTGCCGGAGCGAGGATCCGTATCGGGCAAGCTATGTCGCGGCCGCCGTCGGCTTTCCGGAAATTTCGGTGCCGGCGGCCCGCATTTCGCACGATTTGCCCGTGGGATATTCTTTCCTGGGGACTCCCTTCACCGAGCGGAGATTGCTCGCTTTGGCCGCCGCGTTCCAAAATGCGCGACCGAGATTCCCTCCACCGCGGATGAGCCCGGAACAAACCGGCGAGTCGCGGTAGAATCTCCCGCCGGCGCCTACGCCCCTACTGTTGGATTTTACTGTCGATGCGTTACTCGATTTTCAATCTGGTCCGTCAAGCCTTCACCCATCATCGCGGCTGGACCCCCGCCTGGCGCGATGCCGCTCCCAAACCGGCATACGACATCGTCATCGTCGGTGGAGGAGGCCACGGCCTGGCGACGGCTCACTATCTGTCCAAGGTGCATGGCATCTCGAACGTCGCGGTGGTCGAGAAGGGCTGGATCGGCTCCGGTAACGCCGGCCGAAATACCACCATCATTCGGTCGAACTATCTCTTGCCCGGCAACAATCCTTTCTATGAGTTCTCGATGAAGCTCTGGGAAGGGCTCGAGCGGGATCTCAACTACAACGCCATGGTCAGTCAGCGCGGGGTGTTGAACCTCTATCACTCCGATTCACAACGCGATGCCTACGCACGCCGTGGCAACGGAATGTTGTTGCACGGCGTGGACGCAGAGCTGATCGATGCGGCGGCCGTGCGCAAGATGCTGCCTTTTCTCGATTTCGAGAATGCGCGCTTCCCCATCCAAGGGGGCCTGCTGCAACGCCGGGGCGGCACGGCGCGGCACGACGCCGTCGTGTGGGGCTATGCGCGTGCCGCCTCGAGCCGCGGCGTCGACATCATTCAAAACTGCGAAGTGACGGGGCTCATCCGGCATGCAGGCCGCATCGCCGGCGTGGAAACCACACTCGGATCGATTCGCGCTCAGAAGGTCGGCGTGGCGGTTGCGGGCAACACCTCGCGCCTGGCCGCAATGGCGGATCTTCGGCTGCCGATCGAAAGCCATGTGCTGCAGGCGTTCGTGACGGAGGCAATCAAGCCGTTCCTGCCGGGTGTGGTGACCTTCGGCGCCGGGCATTTTTACATCAGCCAGTCCGATAAAGGCAGTCTCGTGTTCGGCGGAGACTTGGATGGCTACAACTCGTACGCACAGCGCGGAAATCTTCCCACGGTGGAGGATGTGTGCGAGGGAGGGATGGCGTTGATGCCGGCGCTCGGCCGAGTTCGGGTGTTGCGGTCCTGGGGAGGCATCATGGATATGTCGATGGACGGCTCGCCCATCATCGATCATACCCCCGTGCCGGGACTCTATCTGAATGCCGGATGGTGCTACGGCGGGTTCAAGGCGACGCCGGCATCGGGCTGGTGCTTCGCCCATCTTCTGGCGCGCGACGAGACTCATGAGGTCGCGAGGGCCTATCGCCTCGATCGATTCGCGACGGGCCATCTCATCGACGAGAGAGGCGTGGGCCCTCAACCGAATCTTCATTGACCTGAGAACTTGAGATCGATGCGCATCCAATGTCCCTTTTGCGGCGAACGTGATTTGAGCGAATTCTCCTATCGCGGTGATGCGGCATTCAAACGCCCGGATGCATCGGCGCCCGACGCGGGGCATCGATTCTTCGAGGAAGTGTACTTGCGAGTCAACCCTGCGGGCGTCCACGAGGAACTCTGGTATCACGTCTTCGGATGCCGGAGCTGGCTCAAGGTGACTCGCAACACGCGCACCCACGAAATCTTGGCAGTGACGCTCGGCGGAAGCGCAAGTGCGGCGGCGGCGAGACCGTGAGCGCCGCTCGCGACCGGATGTCCTCGCAGCCGTATCGGCTGGCGCATCATGGGATCGTCGATCGTGCACACCCCGTCCACTTCGAGTTCGACGGGCGACGCTATACCGGGTTTGCCGGGGATACGCTGGCATCCGCCCTGCTCGCATCGGGTGTGCGGGTCGTGGGCCGCTCGTTCAAGTATCACCGCCCACGCGGCATAGTTGCGGCAGGATCCGAGGAGCCCAACGCATTGGTCGAACTGCGCAGCGGGGCGCGGCGCGAGGCCAATACTCGCGCGACGGTGGCCGAACTCTTCGAGGGGCTGGTGGCTCGGAGCCAGAACGCGTGGCCCAGCGTCGGCCTCGACGTAGGAGCCGTCAGTTCGCTCCTGTCGCCGATATTCGTCGCGGGGTTTTACTACAAAACGTTCATGTGGCCGGCAGCGCTTTGGGAGAAGCTTTACGAGCCGGCGATTCGCCGGGCGGCGGGCCTGGGCCGCGCCAGCCACGAGCCCGATCCGGACTCGTACGACAAGCAACACGCGTTTTGCGACGTACTGGTGATCGGGGCTGGCCCAGCCGGTCTCGCCGCCGCGCTCACTGCAGGGCGATCCGGGGCGAGGGTCATTCTCTGCGACGAGGATTTCAGGCTGGGCGGACGGTTGAACGGCGATCGGCACGTCATCGACAATATCAGCGGCCGTGATTGGGTATGGCGGATCGAAGCCGAGCTGCGATCGATGCCCACCGTGCAGATTCTCTCTCGTACCACGGTCTTCGGAACCTACGACGGCGGACTCAGCGGTGCCCGTATCTATGGCGCCCTCGAGCGAGTCTCGGATCATCTGGCGGTGCCGCCGGCCCATCAGCCTCGGCAGCGATTGTGGAAAATCGTCGCTCGGCAGAGCGTGCTTGCATCCGGAGCGGTGGAGCG
>Ga0182015_10002493_pt1 | contig 22078 bp, 17 predicted proteins | sample 712P3MmetaG_FD_120478 | JGI IMG/M metagenome (GOLD analysis project Ga0182015, IMG submission 120478) | Permafrost microbial communities from Stordalen Mire, Sweden - 712P3M metaG | ecosystem: Environmental > Terrestrial > Soil > Wetlands > Permafrost | place: Sweden: Stordalen | collected...
AAAGTCACGGCGATGCCGAAGCGCTCGGCGGGGGTGAACTGATGCTACGGTCATTCGCCTTTGCTTCGAGTGCTGTTTTTGGAAGTGGCACAGTTAAGGCACAGTCGGGGGTTCCAACCCCATCGGAGACCTCGCAAGTGATTGAAAAGATGGTGCGCCCTGAGAGATTCGAACTCCCGACCTTCTGGTTCGTAGCCAGACGCTCTATCCAGCTGAGCTAAGGGCGCTCGTCTTCAACTATAACAAAAGCAACGGGATGCAACGGACTGGCGTTCGTCGATCCCTTCTCAACTTGTCCAACGATGCGCGCGCTAAGCGCAAAATCGATGACAAGAGGAAAACCATTCTATCACCGTCCGCCGGAGTGTCCCAATCGGCGCTGCTGTCTGCGTTATTACGCAAAGTGTCTGACGCGTTTCTCCCATGACTGCGTTCTTTCTATGGTCTTTCTCCTTATCTATATCTATATCTATATATCTACATCTATATATCTACCGTTCTGGTTTCTCCAAACTGAGTAATCCATTCTCTGGATAAATCGCTGTGTGTGCCCATTTGTCCTCTTGACGTTTGGACTCTCTCGCCTCTACTGAGCGGCCAAAGTTCTCGCGTCTGTTTTGGGCCGCATTCTCAATGCGATTCCGGCAATGGCATAAAGACCCACGGTGACCAGCAGGAGCGCACGCAATCCGATCAGCAGGGACAGATTTTCCAATAGCCCCCCTGCCACAGCTCCGAGGACATTGGCTCCGATGGCGGCGCTGGGGGACACCACGGTGCGGAATTCCTGGGAGAACAGCAATCCGGCGAAGAACACGGGCACTGAAAAAACCGCGGCCACCAGCATTCCCACGATTGCGGGCGAGCTCGGTATTCCGTTAAATGGCAAAAGGTACGCCAAGGCCAATCCTGCCAGTAACCCGATCAGCACCCAGTGTCGGGGCAGAGGCTTCCGACTGCGGTCGATAACCATGTTTGCCACCAATAGCGCAGTTAGAAGGGCGGAAATAACGATCCCGTTGACTTCCCAGGTTGTTCCAAAATACAGTGCCAGTCGGCTAATCACTTGCGTTTCCAAAAGCAAGAACCCAGCGCCCATACTGAAGAAGAACAACGATGGCGGTTGGCGACGAGCTTCTGGAATCTGCAAGTACAGACCAAAGGTAAGCAGAATCACCAGTACGCTCACGGAGAAGTAGGTGCTCGGAATCCAGCGCCCCCTCTGATAAAGATAAGGCCAGTCATCGGTGGTCAACGGAACCCCCGCTACCTCCGGGACGATCCGATTTTTCTCGACGAACGCTGCCAGACGGGCGTCTGCCGCCAGCACTTCCTCCACTCGTGCCGACGGAGAAATTACAAAGCAAGTCGCAAAAGCTGTGTAGCTCGATTCCGCCAGGAAAACCAACGGCGGTTTGCCGAACGTGCGCTCCAGCATGTCGCTCAAGCGGCGGGCCATCCACGGGTGATTCACCTGGAACTTTACAAATACAACTCCCGTGGGCTTCAAACGCTCCTTGGCCTCGCGGAACGATTCTTCTGTGTAGACGAAGTTGTCGATCCGCATGTTGGAGTAGTCGGAAAGCTGGGTATGGGAATCGAGCAGGCCGAATAATATGAGATCGTAGCGCCGCTGGGTGCGCTTCAAAAATGCCCGCGCGTCGTTCACCTGGACGGAAACTCGTGGCGAATCATAAGGTCGCTCAGGATGCTCACGTTTTCCCAAGGCCAGAATGGCGGGATCAATCTCGACCGCGTCCACCGAAGAACTTTCGTGACGCAAAGAAGCCGCGACATCGTTTCCAGTTCCTGCTCCCACGATCATTACCTCGGGCGAGGGTTCGGCAAAACGGAAAGGGAGGTTGTAAGGATTCTCGTCCGGGGGCTCCTTCACCAGATCGGGATGACGGGCCAGAAAAGCCTCGGAGAGATCCACAATCGACTGATAGCCCACGTGATTGACCAGCACATGTCCGGTCACAAAGTCCCCATTGGCGGCATAGAACCTGGAATAATCGATCTGCTGGTAGGGCGTCCAGACGCTGTAGTGGTTCGGTGTAGCCGGGTCATGGAGTAGCAGAAATAATGGCACCAGCAGACTGAATAGCAACATCCGATCGCTACTTCTGATCTGGAGCAGCGCGAACCCCACCAGTACTAATCCCAGCCAAATCGAAGGAGGCAACATCAACCGGCTCACCCCCAGAAAGACCAGAATTCCCGCCAAGCTGCCGATCAGGTTGATGGAATATGCCGGTAATGGCCGGGGGGCCGAATCCAGTTGTCGGCTGACAATCTGTCCCAGCGGCACGAAAATGGATACCAGCAGGAGAAACAAAGTTTCCGCTAACAGGGCGGCCAGGAGGAAATGCGCCCAGTTCCAGACGTTTCCGGCTCCCCAGATCTCTACGTCCGGTGCCGCCCCCAGAGTCTGGGAAAGCGTTTCCAGAAACATTCCATGATGCCAGGGCAGGCGGAGGACCAATACCGATCCCAAAAAGGCTGTAAGCCCCGCCGACCAACGTAGGGCTCTGTGCGCTAAGGCACAGCCGAGGCCGAAACCCACAAAGCACAACAGGAGTGCCAAGTTTTTAAAGTAGGCAAAGACCCTAACCTCAACCGCAATCCAACGAATGAAAGCCAGCTCGGCAAACAGGGTTAGAAAGCTGGCCAACAGCAGCCGGGACCAACGCCACTCTCCCAGCTTCCCCGTGTCGTTTTCAAAAAACGGACGTCCACGACGCTTGGACCACGCCAGGAAGAATCGAATCCCGCCCAGAATAGCAGCGGCCCCGACGAATGTAAGAGTGCGAAAATTCATCTGCCCGAAAAGGCGTGCGATCGTGGTAGCTGTACCGTCAGCATACGCACCGAAGCAGGAGATGCAACGCCCATAGAACAAGGCCGGTGCTGGATTCTTGCGAATGGGCAGCTTGATTTCGCGTGCGACGAGCTAGGCATCATCTATATGGTTTATATGGTAAAGGAGGAGTGCGACGGACTGCTTCTAGGGGCCGCCGGCCGTGCTTGCTTCCCTGACCAGCCCAGGACCGCCAATCTTACTATGTTTCTCAGGCGAATGGGGCGAATGAAGGTTCCGACTCTGACTTCTGCTGAGCTTGTTTGCGATCGGGACCAGTTGGCTGTCCATGGCCCGGGTCCTTTCTACCGTGGGGCAGGCCGACGGCGCAGGTGGGCGACCTCTACTCTTGTTGGATCGGGACGCGCGACCTCCTCGTCCGTGGACGCAACCCGTTTGGACCGGAAGTGAGCCATGAAAGCCAGATGCCTGCGGCCGCCGTAGCGCTGGCGCCAGTCGTAGACCTTGGCTGGCCTATGCCCAACCACGGCGGGAATCGCCCGACGCTGATCTCGGTCTTCTCCGACCAAGGTCTGACAAGATCCACCACTTGATCCCGCACATCATGCGGCAGCCAACTCTTGGTCAAAGCTCCCCAAGCCTTTTTTCTGGCGCGATGTGCTCGCCATCAATATCGGCCAAGACTTCGTCCTTGGTCTGGACCTTCTTCTCCAAGAACTCGATCCGCTTCTGCGTCTAGTTCTGACCGGTGGGGACGCTCCTTCGCCTGGAAGGCGGTAACCAAAGAAATAGCCTCTTAACGGAGAACTATTTCTGGGATGCCGTTTTCGAGCAACTGGGCGAACTGCCGAGGAGGCACGGGCCTGCTGAAATAATATCCTTGCGCTTCATCACATTCGTGGGCCTGAAGGAAAGCCATCTCGGCTTGTGTTTCGACTCCCTCCGCAACCACTCGCAACCTCAGGCTTCGGCACATGGCGATCACCGCGGTCACGATGGTTGTCTCCTGGGGAGAGCTGGTGATCTGGCGGACGAACGACTGGTCGATCTTAAGGTCGTGGATGGGAAACTTGGTCAGGTAGCTCAAACTGGAGTAGCCCGTGCCGAAATCATCGACCGCGAGTTGCACCCCACGCGTCCGGAGGGCCTTAAGGATATCCTGTGCACGCTCGGAATTCTTCATCAAAACGCTTTCGGTCAGCTCGAGCTCCAGAAATTTGGGATCCAAGCCGGCATCCTCCAAGATGGCGAATATACCTGGAAGGAAGTCCTCTTGCCGGAATTCTATGGCCGAAATATTTACCGCCATGGTAATCCGCGGCAGGCCTGCGTCCATCCAGGCTCGGGCCTGCAGGCACGCTTCGTGCAGGACCCAGTTGCCAATTGGCACAATCAGGCCGCAGTCCTCGGCCACGGGAATAAACTGCGCCGGAGAGAGCAACCCTCGAGTGGGATGCGCCCAACGGATCAAGGCCTCGGCGCCGGTAATCTCGCGCGTCCTCAAGTTGATTATGGGCTGATAGTGCAGGGCGAATTCCTGGCGTTCCAGGGCGCGCCGCAGATTCTCCTCGATGGACTGCCGCTCCACCGCCCGGACATTCATGGAAGCCTTGAAGAACCGATAGCCTTGGCGCCCGGTTTCTTTCGCCTGGTACATGGCAGTGTCCGCGTTCTTGATGAGGGTCTCCGCATCCAGGCCGTCGTCGGGATACACGCTTACGCCAATGCTGGTCGTGACGTGGAGATCGTGTTGATCGATGGAATGAGGCTCGCAGACGGCGCCCAGGATCCTTTTGGCCGTGATGGCAGGATCCTCCTCGTGTTCCACCTCCGCAAGCAGCACCACGAATTCGTCGCCTCCCTGCCGGCTCACCGTGTCGGTGCTCCGTATGCAAGCTGACAGGCGGGCTGCGACGGATTGAAGAAGTTTGTCGCCGGTCGGATGTCCCAGGGAATCGTTGATGTGTTTGAAGCCATCCAAATCCAGGAACAGCACCGCAACTTTCTTCTTGTGACGCGGTGCCATGGCAATCGCACGGTTCACCCGGTCGTTCAGTAGCAGCCGATTGGGCAAACCGGTCAGAAAGTCGTGTTGGGCGGAATGCGTCATGCGGGCTTCACTGTTGCGCAGATCTCCTTCGGTCTGCTTGCGTTCGGTGATGTCCATGTTGACACCGATGATGCGAGCTACATTCGCGTGCTCGTCCAGAACCGCTCTCTCAATCACTGAGATGTTTCTCAGAGAACCACCGCTCACAAAGATACGAAATTCCGCTGATCCCTGAGCCTTGTCGTCCCTTGTTTTTCGCAGCATCGCTTCGACGGCGGACAAATCCTCCGGATAAACCGCTGCGGCCCATTTCTCATATAGCATTGGGAAGACCGGAGGAAAGCCATAGATTTCAAACATCGTGGCATCCCAGGTGAGAGTTTCGTTGGCTAGATCCCACTCCCACACGCCGACCTTCGCGACCGCGGTCGCCAGTGCCAGCCGCTCGCTAAGCAACTCCGCGCTCCGGGTTCTTTCCGCAACGCGGCTTTCCAGTTTGTCGTTCAGTTGGCGGATTTCCACTTCCGCCTGGCTGCGCTGGTCATATTCTTTGTTCAGAGTCAGGGCGTTCCACCAAACCAGAACCGCGAAAACGACCATGTTGACGGTGGCATAGAGTGCCAATCCCACCTCGATTCCGTACATTCCCGCAATCTCTTCGCGCAAGCAAATCCAGCCTAGGAGAATAGGGACCAAGAAAACCGCCGGCAGAAATCTGCGAGCCACAACACTACCTGATCCATCGCTGGTCAGATCGCCGGCTATGCCGGTTAGCGGCCGGGCGAAAAAAATCGCGCTGCTCAACAGACCCAGGGCCAATGCGGTGTGCACAGCGACTTTGGTGTAGAGAAAGACTTTATATACGATGCTGACGTCATAAACGTAACCTGTGATTACCACCATCGCGATCAGCCCGGCCCACAGACTCAGCAACTGCGCCGGCCGGCGGCCGCGGCGTGTCTTGTAATCCAACAGCATCAGCGCCAGGCCGAGTGCCATGAAGGCGGTCGCGGTTGTGGGGGTGAGGCGTCCGGGCGAAGACGTGCCTACGGACCCTCCAGGATCATTGAAAAGCAGTTGGTCGATCCCCAAATTCGTGCCAAACACATATTCAGCCAGCGTGGCGGTGCCAATCATCACGACCAGCAAAGCCAGAAAACGAGCGACGTTTTTTCTTTTCGTACCAGAATCGGCGGGGAGCAGCAGCCACAAAGATGCACCAGAGAATGCGATGCCCAGCGCCGTATTGGCCTTCATGGTGACAAGACCGGGAAGCACGGTCTTCAACATTTCAATGTGAAACGCCCAGCCATACAGAACCAGACACCCCATTCCCACAGTAGCGACGGAGGAGGCTTCGCAGTAGATACGCAGAAGCTTGAACCGGTGGGCATTGGGATCAGACATTACGGTTCCAGATATGCAGATCGAGATCGCCAAATTTCACTCTTGGGTTGGCAGGGCGTCGCATTCGCATGGGAGACACCTTCAAGGCTATATCGACGGCCCGGCTCTGAATTCTTAGGGAAGTTCATTCCTGCCCATGAGTTGCTGCTGGCCTTCCTTGGGAAGCTTTGGGAAGCTTTTCCATGATTGAAAGGGGAACAGGTGAATTCTTGCCACTAAGGGCATCGCCACGGTAGGCAATCTTCTCGATCATATGCCTTTTGTTTATACGACCTGCTGAAATTGTGCCGAAACGCAACGCCGCTGTCTGTTCAAAACGGGACACATCGGGACCGGCTCGAGGCACGTCGTGATTAGAACGAGGGTGTGAAGTTAAAGATCGCGACGACGCACACTTTGTGGGACAGGGAACCCTTCCAGTTTTCCGCTGTGCATGGCGCTGACGAGTGTAGGAACGGCTTCGACTTTGGCGCGGCGTGATACCCCTGAAGGGTGGCATAAAGACGGACCTCACCTTGATGATTCCGTAAGTAGTTGAATCTAAATAGGCGGGATGCCTAAACCCACGCAAAAACGCAAGAGCCGGTGAGCCTTCGCAGTTATCTGTGATGGCGGACAACGGAAATGACGGGAAATACCGCCTTTCGAACGATGCCGTTTATAAGGATAATGTGCAGTCCTATAGCACCACCGAACCGGCCATCGACTTGACGTCCACGTCGTTCCTGATGTGGTCGTGGCGAATGGCCGGACGCCCAAACCCGTTGCCCTGAATCGCCAAACCGGCCAGCCGCGAGTCCGTGCTCCTCGAGAACAGCACGGGCTGCGGCAACAGCGCCAGCGCGGAACGTGCTCCACTTCAATACACGGGGATCGGCAATACGGCCCGGCCCCGACGGATCAGGGTTCCACCGAGAGACAACCGTCTGGGCAAGTCACGAAGAATCTGTAAGTGATTGAAAACTTCGCGGACAAGACGATCGATCCAGCTGAGTTAATGTTGCGGGTCTTCCTTCGGCAGGAGAAGTTCCGCAAGAATTAAAGCGGAAGTCGCCGTTTGCTGCTGACGTTGACGTCAGCTTTGCCGCGAACCTGGTTGCGAATGACGATGGTCTCGATCTTCGACTGTTCTTGCGCCATCCGACTAAGGTTTTCCCCTTACGAAGCCGCGAGACGATGGGGAAATTCTAGGGTTTGGCACTTTCCACAACCCTTCGGCCCCTTCAGTGCTTGGCGTCCCACGCCCGAAGTAAATCTTTCCCGGCTGAGAGCAATTCCTACAAAAGAAGGCGCAGGACGAGCCTGTATTTTGAGGAGGTTACATACGGCCCGCCAGGTGCTAATACGAGTGCCAGACGAAGTGGCGCGCAACGGGGCGCTCCAAGAAGGACTTCGGCCAGAGGTTTTCTTGGGCGCCCCTTGCATTTGAGTTCCTCGACGGCATCGCGCCAACCAGACCGTCTTCGCTGGACGCTTACGCCAGCGCCAAACGCTCCCGCGCATCCACACCAGCCTGACGCAAGAGTCGAGCCACGGTCTCTGCCTTGAGGCGCGAAGCGTCAAACTCCACGCGCACCGTGCGTTCCCTGTCGTTGAACTCCACCCGCCGTACTCCGTAGACCTCGCGCATTCCGTCGATGGCCCGCAATGCGTTCTCGCCGGGCGCGGCGCCATAGCGAAAAACTACTTCCAGGTAAGTCATGGCAAATCCTTTGCTGCCTAGGAATGCGGATGCCCCGGCAGTCCACCGGGCTGAATCCAATATAAAGCATTGTCCATCGAAGAAGACAGAAGGCGTAAAGGGACTATGGCTGATTTCTCGCTCGGCGAGAGGGAGTACAGTTTTTTTAAGCTCGACGGTTACATCAAGGGCTTCTGCGCCGGGTTACTTTGGCGGGACAACGTCTCAGCCATGGAAGGAAATTCCGGCTAGGCTGTCTGTCTGGCGACGGATACTCGTGGGAGGGAGACCGGGAGCGTGAAAGAGCCATCAGGGGAGCGAGCACGCGTGTCGCAAGGGTTATCAAGGCGCCGCTGTAGGGTCGTCTATCAAGCCTTTGTGTATCGGGACGCCGTGGCCGCATGGCTTCCGCCAGAAACCATGAGAGGCCAAGTGCACACCTTCGAGCCGCGAGAAGGAGGCGAAATCCGAATGTCGCTCACGTACCAAAATCCGGAAGATTCGCAGCACAGTAAGACATCCCAAGACACGGACACTTTCCAAGGCAGATTTGTCGAACTCGTCCCCTTCGAGAAGATCGTGTGGTTCGTTGAGTTCCAGTCGCAAGAGCCGGGACCGACGGGCCAGATGAGAATAACCTGGAGTCTGGCAGAGGCCGAAGAAGGAACAGACGTCAATCTCCTCTGCGATGGCGTATCGGAAGGCATCCGGCACGAAGGCAATGAAGCGGGCTGCAGGTCATCTCTACAAAAACTAGCTGCACCGCTCGAGTGATGTCGCCAGGAATTACCTCAGGGCCGGTAAGCTGGCTCAGCTAGAACCTCATGTCGACGAAACCCTCCAACCCAGCACCCACGCTCGAACGCGATCCGGTCTGCGGAATGAATGTAAATCCCGCGACCGCCCACCATGTTCACGGGCACGGCGGGAGGAATTACTACTTTTGCTGCGCGCCGTGCATCGAAAAGTTCAGACTAAACCCGGCAAAATATCTGCATGGGACCACGCCGGCGAGCCCGTCCAGTTTGATGACGCTGGGCGCCCCAAAGCCAGCCGTATCCCCGGACCAACACCCACTGCCGCAGAGCGAAGCCCAGAATCACGCCCCACTACGCGCACCGACAGAGAGCGTCGCTTACGTGTGCCCCATGTGCCCCGAAGTCCGCGAACACAAGCCGGGCGCTTGCCCTTCCTGCGGAATGAGGCTTGAAGCCGAGGTCCCGGTCGCCCCAACCCACACCGAGTACACCTGCCCTATGCATCCGGAGATCGTGCGGCCGGGGCCGGGTGTGTGTCCGATCTGCGGCATGGCGCTCGAGCCCCGCACGGTCACCGCCTCTGCGCGTATCGAAGACGATCCCGAGCTGCGCACCATGACTCTGCGCTTCTGGATCAGCCTCGTGTTCACCGCGCCCCTGCTGGCCATTGCCATGGCAGCAATGTTTTGGGAGATGCCGCTGAACGGCCTTCTGCCGGGTGCAACGCTGCCCTGGTTGGAGTTCGCGCTCGCCACGCCTGTGGTGCTCTGGTGCGGCTGGCCCTTCTTTCAGCGCTTCTGGACTTCGCTCGTCAATCGCAGTCCGAATATGTTCACGCTAATCGGAATGGGCACTGGCGTGGCCTACGGATACAGCGTCGTCGCCACGCTAGCGCCGCAGATATTCCCTAAATCACTTCGCGGCATGGCGGGCTATCCCGATGCCTACTTCGAAGCCGCCGCCGCGATCACTACCCTGGTCCTGCTCGGCCAGGTCATGGAATTGCGCGCCCGCAGCCGCACCGGAGCGGCCATTCGGGCACTCCTCGATCTCAGCCCCAGAACCGCGCGCCGGCTCGAGGCCGACGGCAGCGAGAAAGATATCGCGCTCGAGCGGGTGAATCCGGGCGACCGTCTGCGCATACGCCCGGGCGAGAAGATTCCCGTGGACGGCATGCTGCTCGAAGGCCGGAGCTCGATTGACGAGTCCATGATTACCGGCGAATCCATGCCGGTCGAAAAATCGCCGGACAGCACGGTCATCGGTGCGACCATCAACGGCACCGGCTCGTTCGTGATGCGAGCCGAGCGCGTGGGCAGCGAAACTCTGCTGGCGCGAATCGTACAACTCGTCGGCGAAGCCCAGCGCAGCCGCGCTCCCATCCAGCGCCTCGCCGATCGCGTGGCCAAATGGTTCGTTCCCGTTGTGGTGGCAATCGCGATGATGACTTTTCTCGGGTGGCTCTTCCTCGGTCCGCAACCCCGCCTCGCGCACGCACTTGTGAACACGGTCGCGGTACTCATCATCGCGTGCCCCTGCGCGTTAGGTCTGGCTACGCCCATGGCGATCATGGTCGGCGTGGGCCGCGGCGCGCACGCGGGCGTGCTCATCAAGAATGCCGAAGCGCTTGAGGTTCTGGAAAAAGTCGATACGCTGGTGGTCGACAAAACTGGAACGCTGACCGAAGGCAAGCCGCAACTGGTGGGAATTTCGTTGCCGCAGGATGACGGTGGTGAAACCCTTCGCCTGGCTGCCAGTCTGGAACGAGCCAGCGAGCATCCCTTGGGCCGTGTGGTCGTCGATGCCGCCGTGAAGCGAGGCCTGCACCTTTCCCAGCCGGAAGAATTCCACTCCGTTACGGGCAAGGGCATTGTTGGCGCGGTGGACGGAAGAAAAGTCGCTGTCGGCAGTCTCGCTCTAATGGCTGAGGTCGGAGCGCTAAAACCCGGCACGGACCCCAGTGACAGCACCGTGCCCGGCGGCACACCCATTTTTGTCGCCATCGACGGCAAGTATGTCGGAAACCTTGGCATCGCGGATCGACTAAAGCCTTCCACGCCCGGTGTCCTCCGTGATCTCAAAGCTCACGGCATTCGCATCGTGATGCTCACCGGCGATAATCGCATCGTCGCCGCGTCGATTGCCAAGACGCTCGGCGTCGAAGAATTCGAAGCCGAAGTCCTGCCGGAAGGGAAGTTGGAAGTCATCCGCAAGCTGCAAGGGCAGGGAAGAGTGGTCGCGATGGCGGGGGATGGCATCAACGATGCCCCGGCATTGGCGCAGGCCGACGTCGGCATCGCCATGGGCACCGGCACCGACGTCGCCATGGAGAGCGGCGGCATCACGCTCGTGAAGGGCGACCTGGCGGGCATCCTGCGCGCCCGCAAGCTAAGCCAGGCGACCATGCGCAACATTCGGCAGAATCTATTCTTTGCTTTTATTTACAACGCGATCGGTGTACCAATCGCAGCCGGGATTCTTTATCCATTCTTCGGCCTGCTGCTCAGCCCCATCTTCGCCGCCGCAGCAATGAGCTTCAGCTCAGTTTCGGTAATCACGAACGCCCTGCGCCTGCGGAAAGTAAAGTTGTAGCGTTTGACTGCCGAGGCACGGACAATTGCAGATTGGCGATGGTTGACGGCTGGTTGAGCAGCCCAGGGGGGGCCGATTCGCAATCAACCATCGCGCACTTCTCCCTACAGCCTTTCCAGAAAATCGATGATCTCCGGCTCCGTCCAATCCACCGCCCCAATAAACTTGCGGCGCACAACGCCATTGCGATCGATGATGTAGGTCTCGGGAAACTTGCTGGTTCCGTACAGGCCATTGCTTTTCTGGTCTGCGTCCCGCACCGTGAGCAGAGCTACACTGTGGTCTCGCAGGAACCGGCGGTAGTTATTTTCGTCGGCGTCAACGCTCACCGCCAGTACGGTCACGCCTTTGGACTTCATGCGCTGTTGCATCTGTACCAGCGACGGAACTTCTTCCACGCAGGGAGGGCACCAGGTCGCCCAGAAATTCAGCACCACCACCTGTCCCTTGAGTTGGCTCAGCGTGACCGTGCGATCGGAGTCCTGCACCGTGAAATCCGGAGCTGCCGCGCCGACCCGCGGCGGCCGGCTCCCGCTGTAACAGCCAGACAGTGTCAGCGTAATCGCAAGCGGAATAATAATAATGAAGACCGGGGCAATAGCGCCGGCAAAACGAAGCATACGTCGCACCCAGCTATAATAATGGATTCGTCCCATGCCTGCGCCAGCTACAGTTTCCGGGCGTCCCACGGTGTCGGTGATCGTACCGGCTCGCAACGAAGAAGCCTCCCTGGGTGCGTGTCTTCAGTCGCTCGTCCTGCAGAACGACTTGCAGGATAACTTGCGGAACCGCGCGCCGAACGATGTCGCCTTCGAAATCATCGTGGTCGATGATCACTCCACCGACCGCACCCGCGCGATCGCTTTATCCTTAGCCAGCCCCCAAGTGCAAGTCATTGAAGCCGGCCCGCTTCCCACAGGTTGGACGGGCAAGAACAACGCCGTCACTGCGGGAGCCAGAGCAGCTCGCGGCGAATGGCTTCTGTTTACCGATGCCGATACCATCCACCTGCCAGGATCGCTGGCACGCAGCCTTGAAGAAGCGAAGCGCCATGGCGCAACGCTGCTCTCCTACTCGCCTGAACAAATCGTGAGAAGCTTTTGCGAGAAGGCCGTCATGCCGGTGATCTTCGCCGACTTGGCCGCGAGCTTTCGTCCATCGCAAGTGAGCGATCCGAATTCGCCTGCGGCCGCTGCCAACGGTCAGTACATTCTGATCACGCGCGAAGCTTACGACGCGATCGGCGGACACGCCGCCATCGCCGGAAACCTGCTCGAGGATGTGGCTCTGGCTCGGGCGGTGAAGCGATCGGGCAGAAAGATATTCTTCCGTTACGGCGGCGACGCCGTTCGTACCCGCATGTATCGCAGTTTCGCCCAACTCCGCGAAGGCTGGACCAAGAATCTGGCTCTGTTGTTCACTTCGCCCGTGCTGCTGGCCGCGCTGCGGGCCCTTGAGTTTGTTCTGATCGTTGCCAGCTTCGCAATCAGCCTCGTCGCCGCCCTTCACGGACACCGGCAGCCCGCCGCTGTGGCCGGGACGCTTTGCGTGGTGTTGTATGCGTTCTTTCTCATGCGAATCCGCGGGGCGCATTTTTCCTGGGAGGCAAATATCCTCGCCGTGTTCGGTCTTCCTCTATTCTCATATCTCCTGCTGCGCTCGAAAAGCGCGCACGCGAAAGGGAGTGTGCACTGGAAAGGCCGAACCTATTCGGATGAACCTTGTTTACTGGCAACTGGCAACTGACGAGCGGCAACTGTTTTTATGGTTTATCTCACGCGTAAAGCCGAATTTTCCGCATCGCACTACTACCACAACCCGGACTTCACTCCGGAGGAAAACCGTCGTGTCTTCGGCAAGTGCAATAATCCGAACGGCCACGGCCACAACTACACCCTCGAAGTCACGGTAAAGGGAGAAGTCGACCCACGCTCCGGCTTCGTCGTCGACCTAAAACAACTCAAGGAAGTCATGCACCGCGAAGTGCTCGATGCCATGGACCATCGCTTCCTCAACAAAGAGGTACCGGAGTTTCTGCACCAAGTCCCCACCACAGAAAACATAGCCATTGCCATCTGGCAGCGTCTGGCCACCAAGCTCGAACGCGCGACACTGCACCGGGTGCGGGTTTACGAAACGCCAGATTTGTTTGTCGATTTCTACGGAGAAGCATGATGCGGAAACAGAGTAACTCACCGCGTGCCCCTGTGCCCGGCGCCTGCCCTGAGCGGAGTCGAAAGGTGTTAGAGGTCTTTGGGTTTAAGCGTCCAGATCAAATGCATAAGACAAGCAGATGAAAGCTCACCTCTCACGCCGCTATCTTTTCTCCGCTTCCCATCGTCTGCACAGCCAAGCCATGTCAGAGCAGGAGAACCAATCGACTTACGGCAAGTGCAACAACCCGTTCGGGCACGGCCACAACTACACCGTCGAAGTAACTGTCAGCGGCCCGGTCGACGAGCAGACCGGAATGGTGTGCAACCTCACCGATCTCGACGAATTCATCGAAAGGGAAGTGCTCAGCCGCTATGGCCACGAGAATTTGAATACGCTCTCAGAATTCTCCCAAGAAGTGCCTACCACCGAAAATCTTTGCATTCAGATCTACGAAATAGTGCAGCGCGGCTTCCTCCACGCGCATCTTGAAAGGGTAAGGCTTGAAGAAACTATGATGAATTCGTTCGAGTACGCGGGTAAATCGGACCTAGTCGGATAAGAATTACCCGATTACTCAATTACACCGATTGCGAAAGTAACCTTATGAAACCCACAACAGAACTGCCAACTCTCACCAGCGCCAGCTTCGAAGACCTCGTCCAGGAAATGATCGTCCGCCTGGGCGAAGATCCGCACCGCGAAGGTCTCCAGCTTACTCCCCAACGCGTTCGCAAGTCCCTGCAATTCCTCACCCGCGGCTACACCGAAGATCCCGAGGCCCTGCTCAAGGGCGCGCTATTCACCGTCACCTACGACGAGATGGTGATCGTCAAAGACATCGAAATGTTCAGTCTGTGCGAGCACCACATGCTGCCGTTCTTCGGCAAAGTGCACGTCGCCTACATCCCGAAAGGTAAGGTGATCGGCCTGAGCAAGGTTCCGCGCCTGATCGAACTCTTCTCCCGACGCCTGCAGATTCAAGAGCGCCTTACCACGCAGATTGCCGAGACCATCCAGAAAGTGATCGAACCGCAAGGGGTAGCCGTAGTCATCGAGGCCCGCCACTTGTGCATGATGATGCGGGGCGTCGAGAAGCAGCATTCCGCCGCCGTCACATCTTCCATGCTGGGCTGCTTCCGCAACGAAAACGAAACGCGCTCGGAATTCCTCTCGCTGATTCGCCAACGCGCCAACGGGATGTAGGCTCCGGCCAGAGAACCTGTGGGACGGACACCCCTGTCCGGCGCTTTTGACGTTGATCTTGACGTTGCCTGTTTTGGATTCTGTAATATTGACTCGTGCCAAACAGAGCCTTTAATCAAAGCAGCCGAGAGCTCCGCCAGCAGGTCGCCCTAGTCACCGGCGCCTCCCGCGGCATCGGACTGGCCATCGCCCGCACGCTGGCCGCCAAAGGTTGCAATCTGGTTATAACCGGCCGCGATGAGCAAGTCTTGCGCCGCATCAGCAGGGAACTGGCTTCCGCCAAGATTCAAATCCTCGTGCAGTCCTGTGAGGTGCGCGATCCGCAATCGGTCGACGATCTGTTCCGCGTCCTCCGCCGCCAATTCCAGCGCCTCGACATCCTCATCAACAACGCCGGCATCGCCCACGCCAATCTCACAGTAGACAAGCTGCCCCTGACGGTCTGGCAGGATGTCATCGATACCAACTTGACGGGCACATTTCTGGTAACGCAGGCCGCGCTCGCCATCATGAAGCGTGGCGGCACCATCGTGAACAATCTCTCCGTCGCAGCCAATCGCGTCTTCGCCGGATGCTCTGCCTACAACGCTTCGAAGCACGGTGCGCTGGGTTTCACCAGTACTCTGCGCGAAGAATTGCGCCCCAAGGGAATTCGCGTCATCGCTCTTCTGCCCGGAGCCACAGACACCGATATCTGGAAAATTCTGTGGCCGCAAGCCCCGCGGAAAAAAATGATGTCGCCGGCAACCGTCGCCGAAGCCGTCGTCAACGCCATTCTTCTTCCGCCAAACGCCACCGTCGAAACGCTGGAGATTCTCCCGACCGTCGGCCTTTTGTAAAGCGCACCCTGAATTACCCCTGTGCCCGCTGTGGTGGGACCTTAGGCATGCGCAAAAAGCCCAACAAGGGCGTAGTGTGCAGAGGTTGGGATGATTCAGCGCCGACGCGGCCTGGGCCTCCCGCTTGAGCGCGCCCGCGTCGCGGGTGACGTCTTCAGGAAGAAACTTCAGGGCTACGAGGCGCCGCAGGTGGGTTGTCTTCGGCCTTGTAAAACACGCCCATCCCGGCACCGCCGAGCTTTTCGATCACTGTGGAGTGAGAATGTTTGGGCCGATCATGTATTCGCAGGTGCGGTATTCGCAGCGGCGCAGTTGCTGTCGTGGCTTGGAACCGCGTCAGGCCGTCCCTGGAATTCGGGTGCCTCATCTTAACGCTGAAAAGCGACTCTCACTTCATACTCTCGACCACGTAGAGATCCGACAGTACGCGCAGAGTGGAGTAGGCGTAAGCCTTGCCGTCGGCGCTGAACCGGATGTTGGCGATGCTTTGCACGCCGGCGGGATCGGCGGGAGCGATCTCCTTAAAGGGCACGCGGCGGCCGGTGACGAGATCGACACGTGAGATCTTCATGGGAACGCCGGATGCAGCCATGAGCAGGCCCTTGCCGTCAGCCGAAAAGCCGACGGGAAATTCGTTGGGACCCGCCGTGAAGTTGATCTTTTGCGGATCCCCGCCGGCAATCGGATAAAGCCAGGCCTGACGGTTCACCTCGCCGGCGACAAGGTACTTGCCGTCTGGAGTGATCAGATTTCCCGCGGTGCCTTCAGGAGTCAGAACTCGGGGTGTTCCGCCCTGAATATCCTTCACATACATGCGGGGACGATGGCCTGGCTCGTTGGCCGAGAAAACGATCGACTTGCTGTCTGGCAACCAGGCGGCGGTGCCATGATCGTTCTGGTCGTCGGTCAGTTGGCGGGGTTCGCCAACGCCGGTGGGCATCAGCATCAGCTTGCTGGGAGACCCCAAGAGGCACACCACCCATTGACCATCCGGAGAAAGAACACCAAAGCCGCCGTCGCCGAGCCGCACCGCCGGCGAGCCATCGGTCTTGCGCAACAAAATGCTTTCGCTCCCGCCCTCGGCCTCGCCGCTTTCGGAGAAGACAATCGTCTTGCCATCTGCGGACAGATCGTTCAGCAGCGACCAGTCAAACCAGGAAAGGCTGCGCTCGCGGGTTTCGCCGGGTGCGAGCGCCGAAATGCTCATGCGAGTTTTGTCCGCGGTCAGCAGCACCCGACCGTCGCGGCTGATGTCCTGCACGGTGAGTCCGCCGGGCGCGCGGTAGATGAGGCGTTCCTTACCCGAGGGATCGAGCGCGTAGATGGAGCGTGCCGCACCACCGGGGACAGCGGAAAACCAGACTTCCTTGCCGTTCGGGGTCCAAGCCAGTCCTTCGACGCTCGAGTAGAAGGAAGAACTGGCCTTGGGATTTCCGCGTGTATCGACGATGACGACGCGGCCGTCGTCGCCACTCGGGATATGGTCAGCCATCGCCAGAAATTCTCCGCTGGGGGAGAATCGCACATGGCTGACCCAGCCTCGCGGCTCGTAGATCACATTCCCTGAGGGAAATTCAAGATGAGATCCTCGGTTGCCGCTTTGGCGAATGACGGCCAAGGACTGGCCGTCGGGGGTCCAGTCCGCCCAAAAAGCGTTGTCGATGACTTCGCGGGGCGCGCCTCCCGCCAGCGGCACGCGCGCCAGGGTTGCGATCTGGCGGAAGGCGCTGAAGAAGCTTGTGGGATGCAGGGCGATCGCCATCTCGCCTTTCGAAGAGATGGAAAGGATCTGCGCGGGCGGCAGGTCAACCGAACGCGAGTCCGTGCTGTCGAAGCGCGTGGAAAAGATTTCCTGCGGCTGGCCTTCCCAGGCGGCGCCGTATACAACAGTCTGGCCGTCCGGAGCGAAGCGGGCGGCCCCGATGGTGCCGTTGCGGAAAGTTACTTCGTGGAATGTGGGGTTGGCGGCCACGGCTCCGCGACGGGCTAAACGATAGATGCCCGCCCAAGACGCGAGCAGTAACAATCCGCCGAGCACGGGCATGACCCATCGGCGAGTGGCGGGTTCCTCCGGCATTGCGCGAACGCCGCCCCGGTTCGAAATCGAAATGTCGGTAAGCGCTTCCAGATTGAAGGCTACGTCGCGCGCCGACTGAAAACGCTCGGCGGGATTTTTCTCCAGGCAGTGGCGTACGACGCGTTCGAGCGCGGGAGATACGTTGCGGTTGGTCTCGGCGAGATCGGGCGGATCTTCCTTGAGAATTGCGCTCATGGTATCGACGGCGGAATCGCCGTGAAAGGCGCGTTTGCCGGAAAGCATCTCGTAAAGGATGGCCCCGAACGCGAAAATGTCGGAGCGCGCGTCGGCGGGCTTGCCGCGGGCTTGCTCGGGCGACATGTAGCCGACCGTGCCCATCACCACTCCAGCTTCGGTGCCCACCTGCTGCGTGGGTTCATTGCCGGACGCATCCGCCTCCGGGCGGGTAATCTTGGCCAGGCCGAAGTCGAGAATCTTGGCGCGGCCGTCGTGGGTGATGAACAGATTCTCCGGCTTCAGGTCGCGATGCACGATGCCTTTTTCGTGCGCGGCGGCAAGTCCCCTGGCAATCTGCTGCCCGTACTCGATCGCTTTACGGGAAGTGAGCGGCCCGTCCCGTAGCCGGTCGCGGAGGGTCTCGCCCTCCAGCAGTTCGGAGACGACATAGGGCGCTCCGCGGGCTTCGCCGATGTCGCCCTCGCCAATGTCGAAGATAGAAAGAATGTTGGGATGGTTCAGGGCCGCGGCCGCGCGCGACTCCTGTGCGAAGCGCTGCAGCCGCTCAGGATCGCTGGAGAACGACGTGGGGAGAATCTTGATGGCGACATCGCGATTCAGCCTGGCATCGCGGGCGCGGTAAACCTCGCCCATGCCGCCCGCGCCCAGCGGCGATTGAATTTCATAAGGGCCGAGTTTCGCGCCAGACGTCAGGGGCATGTCTGGGGGGAATTATAGCCGATGCAAACCAGTGCGGCCGACACTCGTTTGCGCCGCCTTTGATTTTGTGCCCTGCTATAAATCAAAAGCCCCAGCCTTTCGCAGGGAACGCGACAAGGATGGGGCACGCAGATGTGGTCAGCCGAAATGGTTACTGTTTATCGTAAAAGGACATACCCTCGACTTTCATGCCCATCGAATCAGTGGCGCTGGCTGTGAGAGTACGGCTCCTCCCGTCGGCGGCGACGACGATCTTGGCGGTCATCGTTACTTTGCCGCCCTTTTTCGATGTCAACGCGAGGGTATGAGCGTCGATCTGTTTGAGCGCTCGAGTGTCCGCGGTTGGATCGCCCGTCACCGGATAGTCCTTGCCGTCGAACTTGCCGACCCACACTGTGTGAGTGGGCTTGCCATTCGGGTCGACGCCATCCACCGTGGCTTTTATGCTGTCGCCGGCGGCGGCTTCATACGTAACGCTTGTGTTCTTGGGGAGCCCGGCAGCTAACTTCGACTTGGCTTCGTTGAGCTTCCATGTGCCCATGTTCGGGTTTTGCGCGAAACACATCGCGCCGATCAAAAGCACTGCGACCGTCAATGCGGCCTTTCTTACGTTCATGTTGCCTCCAGGGTGAGAAACGGATTGCTCATTAACGAGCATGGCATTGTAGGTTCTGCGCGCCCCTTTATGCAACATCATCCTTGGAACAAGCCCGCGGGAGCGTTTACACCAACGAAGATTCAGATTAAGATTGCGTTCGCCAATTCAGACCCCCGGAGGAACCAGCCATGAGCAAGGCACCATTTCTCGCCGCAGCAATTTTGGCCGTCACGATTTTTACTTTTCCCGCCCACGCCCAAGACAAGAAAGAAGCCACTATAAAGCCCGTCGATAGCCCATCGAAGGTCGTGCTCGACTCCTGGAACGATATTGGCCGCAAGCTCACCGCTATGGCCGAAGATTTCCCCGAGGATAAATACGACTTCAAGCCCACGCCCGCCCAGCGCAGCTTCGCCGAGCAACTGCTTCACGCCGCCGGGGTGAATTATTTTTTCACCAATCTCGCTCTGGGCCAGAAGTTGCCGGCTGAAGAAAATCCCAAGCGCGATCAATTCAAGACCAAGGCCGACATCGCTGCCTACGTGAAAAAAGCCTTTGCCGACGGCGCCGCCGCCATCAAGGCCAAAGGCGACCAAGGAATGTCTGACCTGGTTGTCGATCCCTTCGAACACCAGCAGGTCCGCATCTCCGACATGGCCTACGGTTTCATCGAGCACTCCGGCGAACACTACGGCCAGCTCGTCGTTTACTACCGGCTGTCAGGCCTCGTGCCCCCGGAGTCGCGTCCCAAGAAGTAGCCATCTGGGGCGGAGACTCCCTTCGGCTTCGCTCCAGGGAATGCTCTGTCCGTCGCTCTTTATTTTGACTTTAAGCTTTTCACACAGACTCACTGCAGCGCATACGGATACCGTAGCCTCCGCTCGCCGAAAACTTTCACCAGCAGCGCTCCGGAGATGAATCCGCCCACGTGCGCCCAGAAGGCCACACCTCCCATATTCCGCGCCTGCACCGCCAGCGTAGTCGCCGTCCCGCTCAGGAAGTTCAAGACAAACCAGTAGCCCAGAATAATCCACGCCGGCACCCATACCACGAACACGAAGAACCATGTCAGCACGCGCGCTCGGGGATAAAGAATGAAATAAGCTCCCAGCACCCCGGCGATCGCTCCGCTCGCTCCCAGCGCAGGTGCCGTCGAATGCAGATTCATAGCCATATGCGTAGCCATTGCCAGCACGCCGGTAAGCAGGTAAAACACCAGGTACTTGAAGTGTCCCAGGTAGTCTTCGACGTTGTCCCCAAAAATGTAGAGAAACCACATATTGCCGATCACGTGCATCCACGATCCGTGTAAAAACAGCGACGTAAAGAAGGGAACCACGATCGCCAGCAGCGAGTACCTCGGTGAGCCCGAAAGAAACACCGAGAGATGCGACGGCACTACGCCAAATTGTCGAATCAGAATCTCCAGGCTCCGCGGATCCAGTGTCGCCTCGAAGCAGAAAATAACCAGGTTCAGCCCGATCAAAAAGTAGTTCACCCAAGGAGTGCTATATCGAGGCTGGTCGTCGCGAATAGGAAGCATAAGGAATCTGGTACTTTGGTAGTTGAATAATTTAGCGATTGAAAATCGTTGCGAGCCGGCCTGAGCGGTTCAATGACCCGATTACTCAATTACCAAACTACCAAATCCTCTCATGAACGGTGTAATCATCGTCGATAAGCCCGCCGGTTGGACGTCGCACGACGTTGTCAACCGCATGCGCCGCATTCTGCAGCAGCGCTCCGTCGGCCATCTCGGCACGCTTGACCCCCTCGCCACCGGCGTGCTCCCGCTCGTCACCGGCAGTCTCACCCGCCTGGCGCAGTTCTATACCACTTCTGAGAAGACCTACGAAGGCGTGATCCGCTTCGGTTTCGCCACCAACACCTATGATGCCGACGGCGAACCTCTAGACATTGATGTGGGGACAGCCGCCTTCGGCTGTCCATCAGGCCAAAGGGCCGATCTTAACTTAGAGAATCTCCAGAAACTCGCTTCCGCGTTTCAAGGCCTAATCGAGCAAGTGCCGCCACCGTTCTCAGCCAAGAAAATCCACGGTGTCCCCGCCTACAAACTGGCCAGAAAACAACAAGAAGTAGTCCTGAAGCCGGTGCAAGTCGAGATCAAAGAATTCGTCATCCTCGCGGTCGAGGGGGACCGCGCCCGCTTCCGAGCCCGCGTGGCCTCAGGAACGTACATGCGTTCCGTGGCTCACGAAATGGGCCAACTTCTGGGCTCCGGAGCACATCTCGAAGCTCTCCGCCGCACCGCGGTAGCCGAATTCGATATCACCCAAGCCCACACCCTCGACGAAATAGAGAGTCAGATGAAGATCTGTCATCCCGACCCCACTCCAGACGGTCATCCCGACTGGAGCATCCCACCGCCGAAAGGAATGGGCTGCGAAGTGGAGGGACCTGCTGTCTCCGGCCATTCAGGGATAACCGATCTCTTCGTCCACCCCCGCCAACTTCTACCGCAATTTCCCTCCGTCACCGCTGCCGCCGCCGCCGCCGCCCTCATCCGCAGCGGACGCCCCGTCAACCTTCCCGAACTCTCCCGCGCTCGCCACGTCAAGGTCTTCCACGGCCAAAAGGACCTGATCGCCATTGCCACCCGTGTAGCCGGAACGTTGTTTCACCCCAAAATCGTCTTCGTCACCGAGACATCCCCGCAGCCACTGGGGTCGTCCCGATCGAAGCGAGGGACCTAGGTTCTTCTTTCACCCGCACTCCGCAACTTGATCCCACCCTTAGTGTCGTGTTGCATTAAGCAGGCTTTCGGCGATCAAGCAGGGAAGTTTCGTCTCCGTTTTCTTGACAGCCCAAAATGGTAGGAAATGCGTGCCACAATTCGGAATACCACAATTCGGCATGTTGAAACTCTTTGATAATGTCCCCTTGAAAACTCATTAGAAATGTCCCCATAGACTGAGATCTCCAGCCAGGGAGGTCTCGTTGAAAAGGACAGGCATGAGCAGTCGTGAGCTGGAGCGAG
>Ga0182015_10002494_pt1 | contig 22078 bp, 19 predicted proteins | sample 712P3MmetaG_FD_120478 | JGI IMG/M metagenome (GOLD analysis project Ga0182015, IMG submission 120478) | Permafrost microbial communities from Stordalen Mire, Sweden - 712P3M metaG | ecosystem: Environmental > Terrestrial > Soil > Wetlands > Permafrost | place: Sweden: Stordalen | collected...
ACAGCTTGCGGAAAAACTCATTCGTGGCGAGTTTTGTAACAAGGGCACGGCTTTAGCCGGGCCGCAAATGCAACAAAACAAAGGACGGGCTTTAGCCCCTGCGGGACTCTCTTCGGAATCTCCTCCATCCTTTCGGGGTTTTTCCGCAGCCTGTTCAGCCCCTGCGTCGTCCTGCCCGTCTACCCAGGCCGAACTGCAATGCGCGCTCGCTGCCTTCCTCACTGCCAGTGCAATCGTAATCGGCCCAATGTTGCCAAAGTGCAGATAAGGCGAAAGCCGGCTCGTTCCCCGCAACTCAGGGTGATTCCGCTTCTCAACGTAATCCCTCAACTCCAGATGCACAAAATCGCTCAGCCGCCTGAGCGCCGCGTGCGTCCCCCCTGTAAAACTGTCAACCGGTTCAACTGTCCGGTCCAACTTCGCGAATCCCTCCGTGATCTCCCGCTTCAGATCCCACGCCTCAAGCCCCTTCCCCGGTTGCCACTGATTCAGCGGCGACGGGTTCTTCTGTTCCACCAGAAACTTCGGCAACTCTCGCTTCAAATGCGGCCGAAAGTGATGCAGCAGCACAAAAGTCCGATCGAACACCCGCGAAGGCACCACTACATCCGCATCTACCGTCCAGAACGGTACTCTGAGACGCCCAGCAAGCACCTTGCGCCACCGCTCCGGCTCCCGGCATGGATTCTCATCCCCCACCACCAGCGCCGCCTGCACCTCCTCCAGAAACCCCTCCAGCGTGGCTCCGTTGCCCCCCGCACCGGCTCTTCGTACAACAGCCCCGGGCCGCCGCACCACAAATCCCACTCCCCGCTCCGCCGCATCCTGCTCCACATCTCGCAGACCCTGCTGCAAAAAGTGGTAATGCCTTAAATTTGCGTTGGGATAATCCGGAATTACCTGGAAGTACACCACCACCGGCAGCCCCAGAACATTTCCCGCTTCGATCGCAATATCAAGCGCCGGATTGTCTTGAATTCGTATCGCCCGCTGCATCCAATAAACGACGCAGCGTCCATCCCGCCGCTGCGCGCCCCCTCGCCGCACAAGCACGCGCGCCTGTCCGGTCAGCCGAGCCAATTCCTTCGTGAGCTCACCTTCATCTGCCGGTCGGTTCACCATCGGTTCATCCTAACCCGCGCAATCCCGCCCCTTTTCATCCCGTCAACGCCACCGCGTTGATCCTCTCACCCCGCCCAAACGCGTTCCGTTCCCATTCCGGCCCATCCCACTAAAACCGAACCCAAAAGCAAAAGGGCCACCCACAGGCGGCCCTCACTTCCTCACTCCTTAACTTCTTCACTCTTTAACTTCTTCACTCCTTAACTTCTTCACTCCTTAACTTCTTCACTCCTTCACTGCTTTTCCTACCACCGCCCCCACGCACGGCTTATATAGTCCGCCATCGTCATGCCCACCAGTACCAAAAACATGAAGAACCCGCAACATACCGTCAGCATCGTTAGCTTGCTCGAGTACTTCACATGCATGAAGAACAGCACCACCAGCACCATCTTGATGCATGCAATCGCGATCGCCGCAATGGGATTGAATACTCCCATTTCAACGTAGGAGGCCCCAACCGTCAGTCCGGTAAACACCAGCAGGCAAAGAAAAATAACCACGTAAACCGCGGGGCTCACAATATGATGCTCGTGTCCCCCCTCCGCATGTTCAGCCTGTCCGCTCTGCTCGCTCATTCCTTCTTCCCCTGACTGCCTGCCTGTCGTTCCTGAGTCCTGTTGCCTATTCCCTATTCCCTAGTCCCTGGTCCCTGGTGCCTAGTCCCTAGTCCCTGCCATCAGTTCGCATGTCTGCTGATCAGATAAAGCAGCGGGAATAGGAATATCCACACAATATCGACAAAGTGCCAATACAGCCCGAAGTTTTCGACAAACGTTACGTGACCGGTCGTATACGCACCGGCTCGCGCGCGAAAGATCATGAATCCAAGAATGGCGATTCCAATGATCATGTGCACGGCATGCATGCCGGTCATGGCAAAGTACAGCGAGAAGTAAACTTCCGTGTGCCGTGCCATGTCGAGCGGCAGCGGCTTATCGCCCGCCGCCTTCGCTGCCTCGTCCGAATCCGGATTCAAAAAGGAATTCAGGCTGTAATGGAACCCGGGAACGTGATGCTTCTCAATCTTCTCCGAATACTCAATCGTCTTGATTCCCAGAAAGCCCAAACCCAGGATGAAGGTCAGAATCAGGCAAAGCACCAGCCCGCTTTGCTTGCGCGTTTCCGCACACCAAACTCCCATCGCCATCGTAAAGCTGGATGAGATCAGCAGCAGCGTGTTGAGCGTGCCCCAGAAGATATTCAGCTGATGCGATGCAGCCACAAACGCCGGGTAGTACCAGTTGCGGTAGATCAGGTACGCCGTGAACAGCCCTCCGAAGAACATGATTTCCGTCAGCAGGAACAGCCACATCGCAAAGTTCGTCGTATCCGCCTGCTGTTCCACGCTCTCGAAATGGTGGCGCAGATAGGGCGGATGCGCATGATGCGCGTGGCCCTCCGCCTGCGGGGCGCCGTGAGGGTTGGCTGTGCTATCAGACACTCGCAACCTCTTTTGCTTTCTGGCTTTCGAGCCATTCGTAGTCATAAACGTCGTGATCCATGATCGGGGTCACGGGGAAGTTTTCCGTAAGCGGCGGCGACTGCGTCTGCCACTCAAGCCCGGTTGCCTGCCACGGATTGTTTCCTGCAATCTCCCCATACTTCAGCGACCAGGTCAGGTAAAGAACTGGCAGCAGGTATCCAACCCCCAGAATCGACGCGCCTGCCGTCGAGAACACATTCAGCACCTGGAACTCTGGCGGGTACGAGGCGTACCGCCGAGGCATGCCCAGAGTCCCCAGGATGAATTGAGGAAAGAACGTGAAGTTGAACCCGATGAAAGTCACCACCGCGGCCAGCTGCGAGATCTTCTCGGGATACATGCGGCCTGTCATCTTCGGCCACCAGAAGTGAACCCCTGAGAGAAAAGCCATCAGCATGCCGCCGACCATCACAAAGTGGAAATGCGCCACGATGAAGTAGGTCTCGGTGAGGTGAATGTCCGTGCCCGATGTGCCCAGGAAGATCCCCGTCATGCCGCCGATAGTGAACAACCCCATGAACCCGAATGCATACAGCATCGGCGTTTCAAAAGTGATCGATCCTTTGTAGAGCGTGAAAGTCCAGTTGAATATCTTGATCGCCGAGGGCACTGCTACCAGCATCGTCAGCAGCGAGAACACGATCACCGAATAGTTCGAAATGCCCATGATAAACATGTGGTGCGCCCAGACAAAGAATCCGAATATCGCAATGGCGACCGAAGAGAACGCCACCGCGGTGTACCCGAATACCCGCTTCCGGCTGAAGGTCGATATCACTTCAGACACCACCCCCATGCCAGGCAAAATCATGATGTAAACGGCGGGATGCGAATAGAACCAGAACAAGTGCTGGAAGAGAATCGGGTCGCCGCCATTGGCTGGATCGAAGACCCCGATGTGTGTGGTGCGCTCAAGCGCGATAAGAACGATCGTGATAGCCAGCACCGGCGTGCCCAGTACCATCAGAATGCTGGCCGCATAATTCGACCAGACAAACAATGGCAGCTTGAACCATGTCATCCCCGGGCAACGCATCTTGTGAATGGTAACGATGAAGTTGAGCCCGGTGAAAATCGAGCTGAAACCGGCAATGAAGACGGCCAGGCCCGTTGTCAGCACGTTGTTATTTACGTAGTGAGTTGACAGGGGTGTTGTGAAGGTCCAACCCGTATCCACGCCGCCTGTGGCCATTGTGTAGAGTGCCAGAATTCCGGCGGCCATGTAGAGATACCAGCTCAGCAGGTTGATCTTGGGCAGCGCCAGATCCTTCGCTCCAACCATCATCGGAATAAGAAAATTCCCAATTGTCGCCGGTACTGAAGGCACGAGGAAGAAGAAGATCATGATCACGCCATGCATCGTAAACACCTTGTTATAGGTGTCCGTTGCCATAAGATCCGCTTGCGGCGTCAGCAACTCAAGCCGGATCAATCCCGCTAAAGCTCCTCCAATAAAAAAGAAGAAAGTAATCGAAAACAGATACAGCATCGCGATTCGCTTGTGATCGCCGGTCAGCAACCAGCTCAGAATGCCGTTCTCCTTGGACAGGAAGTTCATCTTGGGAATCCTGGCCGTTGATTGATCAGGAAGACTTATGATTGTGGAACTCATTGCTTCACCATCCCAGGCTTTGCCGGTGCTGTTACTGCCGGCACAGCCTTACCTTCCCCTTCTGGCAGCAGGTCGGTTGTGTTGGTCGTCTGCTGAATTCGGTAATCCGAGTTGAGGTTCTTGATGTATTCGACCAGCGAGATAACTCCCTCTTCGCTCACCTGCCCCTGGTAAGTTGGCATGATAGGCGCGTAGCCCTGGGTAACATGCTGCGACGGATTCAGGATCGCCTCACGCAGATATGCGTCGTCCGCCAGCACCGTCCCGCCACTCGAAAGTGCCAGCTTCGCTCCGTAGACATTCGCCAGGCTCGGGCCACGTGCATCCGGCCGCGTGTTGTGGCATGCCGCGCAACTCAGGCTGGCAAACAGGCGCTCGCCGTTCTGCGCCAGCGACATCCCGCTCGTCGACGAGTCCAGCCACTTCTGGTAGTCCTTGGGCGTCAGCACCACCACTTCCCCAATCATGTGCGAGTGTTCCGTGCCGCAATACTGCGTGCAAAACAGGTGATACGTTCCAGGTACGGTTGGTTCAAACCACACTGTCGTGTAGCGGCCCGGAATCGCTTCCCGCTTTACGCGGAAAGCAGGGATTGAGAAACTGTGGAAGACATCCTGTGAAATTAGAGTGAGCTGAATCGCGCGGCCTGTGGGAACATGCAGCGCATTGATCTCATGTTGCCCGCCCGGGTGTTCGGCCTTCCACATCCACTGCTTGCCCACCACATAGATGTTCATCGAGTTAGCCGGCGGATTGTAGACCCGGAAATAGATCAGCGCGCCCCACACAAACATGATGAGAAACAATCCAAGTGGAATAATCGTCCAGGTTGCCTCCAGCAGAGTCGACCCTTCAATTTGTACGGCAACTGGATGGCGCTCCTTGTTGTACAAAATCGAGAAAGTAGTCACCAGCAGAATGACAATGGTCAAACCGATCACGCTGACCAACACCATAAAAAAGTACAACGCGTCCATCTGAGGCGCGATCTTCGACGCCTCCGGCGGAAACAGCGAGAAATCCGTCATCCATTTGACTAGAAACTGCCAAAGTACTGGGCTGATGTGGCTCATTCAGTTATCCGTTCACCTTTGTTCCTGTCCCCGTTTTCGGCGTGCCATCGTCGTTAAGCCGGCTGTCCCTGCGGAACATCAACAGCATGAATCCACCCAATGTCGACACCGTTACAAGCCCGCCTAACTGCACCACACGCGCAACGATCAGCGAATGTGTGTTGGTCTTGGGATCGTAGTGATAGCAATACGTCAGAATGTTGTCGACCGGCGAACCTATCCGGTTGGCCGATGCTTCCACCAGCCCCAGACGAAGGTCCTTGGGAGAGTACTCAACCCCCATGTAGTACTGCGCCAGCTTTCCTGCCGGCGTCACAATCTGGATCGAACTCGCGTGGGCAAACTGAGTTAGTTTTCCATCCGGCCCTGGAATCTTCACATAGCCAAATCCAACTGCTTTGGTGAGCGCATCGATGTTCTGCTGCGTCCCGGTCAGAAAATGCCATCCACCCGCCGTGTCCGGGTGCCCATAGCGTTTCAGATAGCTCCGCTTCTTGGCTGCCGCAAGGTCGGTTCCCTCCGTAGGATCGATACTTACAACAATTACGTCGAAGTCTCTTCCCGGAACGAAGTTCACCATCTGCAGCGCCCCGGTCAATCCGTTCAACTCTTCAGAGCAAAGCATCGGGCATTGGTAGTAAACCAGCGCCAGAATCGCGGGACGCTTCCCGAAGTACTGCGCCAGCTGCACTTGTTGACCTTGATCGTCGGTAAATGTCAAAGAGAGCGGCAGTTGCTGATTCAAGTTCTGCGAGATCCCCACGCTGTTAAGGACTGCCGGAGGCTTGTCGCTCACCGGCCCCAACTGCTTGTCGCCGTAGTTTGACACCTGCGCCGTCATAGTGACCGACGCAGCGCAGAAAAGAACAGCCAGAACCGCGGCAGCTTTGCCCGCCGTCATCCCATCCCTCCGCTTTGTTACTGCACTCCGCATTCCACTCACTTCTCTCTGGCACACCTGCCCTGTTCCACTAACTCAATTCCGCTTACGAATCTACTTCCCGGCCTGGCCGCTCTCGACAGCCTCAAGAATCGCCTTGTCGTGCTCATACCCGGTCCGCGCAAATCCGCTGGTCAGGGGTTGCGCAACTTCAATCTTGCTATCCCCTGTCAGCAGCGTCGCAGCTTCCGCATGTTGCGCGACGGGCAATCCCTGCTTTGCCACTAACTCCATAGCTCGCTCAATCGGAATCCTTATCTTGCCCTGCGATTTATCCACCCAGCTGTAGTTATCAAGCAGCAGGTCTTCCTTCGCGTGTAGATCGGCGATCTCCTGGTTCCCATCGTCGGTTTGCAGCCGCGGCTGAGGGAACTGCTCCGTCGTCTGCGCAATCTTGTTCTGCAACTGGGGGTTCGATGCCAGGTCCCCGAGCGTGCGCAAATCCACCGTATTGGTCCACTTAGTCCGCTTTCCGTAATCATGCACGTCTTCCTTGCCAAGGTGCGCGAAGATCGCATATCCGATCCCATAACTGAGAACGGCCGAAACCACCACGAATATTGCAAGCGACACCATAAACACAACAATGCCGGAGACCTTGACGTCACTGGCTTCGTAGCCTCTTGCAACGTCGATCTCTTCAGTTGGCTGCTCATTTTCTGGGTTCAAAGGATCATGATCATGATCATGCGTGGGCATGCTCGGCCTCCAGTATCTCCGCCACATGCGGATCGTTCGTCTGCACCAGTGGGCGCGTCTTCAGCTGTATGCAGAAGAATGCAACCCAAAACGAAACAAGGGCCGCCGGTACAGCAATGTATTCCAGAATGCCCCAGCTGAAGTGAAGGTTCCGCGCCGCGCCTTTGAAGTTCGGCTCAATCAGCCAGAACAAATCGAACGCCTTGGCAAAGAGCATCCATTGGCATACCCGCACCAGCCGCTTCTTGTTGCGCTTGATGTCGCGCGAGAGCAGAAGCGAGAACGGAATGAGCCAGTGGAAGAGAAAATCAAGCGTAAGAATCACGCCCCAGCCGCCCTGGATGCGGTCCATGTACCAGGGAATTTCTTCCGGCAGGTTGCCCGACCAGATAATCAGAAACTGCGAAAAGGCCAGGTAGATATTGAGCATCACAAAAGCCATCGTGAACTTGCCCAGATCGTGCTGCTCGGTCTGCCGCAGAATCGTTTTAAACGGCTCGCCCTTGGAAAGTGAAATCGCCACGATGATCGAAAGAGCAAGCACCGAGTAACCCTGCCCAACAAGAAAGAGTAACCCGTAGACCGACGAGTACCACGTCGGATCGAGCGACATCACCCAATAAATCACGCATGCCGTCATCGTCAGCGAATACACCAGCACGCCCGGGCCGCTGATGTTCTCCATCTTCTTGATCCACATCGGTGTATTAGCCGGCGAATCCGTGTCGCGCTTCAATCCCAGTGCATTCAGCCGCCATGTGTACAGGCCCCAGATCGCAAAGCAAATGATGCCCGTTATCCAAAACGCTGTCGGATTCAGCATCGGTGCCTTGAAGTGGATTGCATGCTCGATCGACTCTAACTGCTCTGGGGTGATCAGACCACGCTTCACGCCGCCTTCTACCATCTCCGGACTAGCCCAAAGGTACAGCTTCTTCAACGAGAGCGCGACCACCACCCAATAACCAAAAACCAGCGGCAGCGTCCTGCTCATCGCTTCAAGTGGCCTCCGCAGCAGCAGTCCCCACTTACCGCCCGACAGATACTGCACCATCAAAAGCGCAAGCCCGCCAACTGCCCAGCCGAACGTGAGCACCATCCCCAGCAGCCAGCCTCGCAAAACGTGGTTGATCGAGTGGTCGGCAAATGCCAGCCCCGCCGCGATCAACGAAAACACCACCCCTGCGATCAGCGCCCGCATCTTCCAGACATCGACAAATGCCGGAGCGCCTAACTCGGCGGGAAGTGTCTTCGCGTGTGCCTCGTGACCCATTCGTTTCGTCCTCTGTCCCTAATCCCTAAGTCCCTAAGTCCCTAGTCCCTATTTCCCCACCGGTATCTTGATCGCCGGATCCGCCGGATAGGCCGGAGCCATCCCGGGAGTTCCCTGCTTCGCATCAGCCGGATAGGCTTGAACCGCAGTCGAGGGAAGTGCCCACGGTTGAGCGAAACCCGCCGGAAGCCCCTTCTCCGCCGCGATATCTTTCAATTCCTTTACCTGCGCGCCCGTGGGCACATCCTGCATGCTTGCCGACTGGCTCAGTTGCAGCGCCCGGATATAGGCCGCCACCGCCCAGCGATCCGTGGGAGTTAGTTGCGCTGAGTAGTCGGGCATGGCGCCATAGCCATGTGTCATCACATAGAAGTAATGCGACAATGGCTGCGACCTCCGCACCTGGTCGTGCAGGTTTCCCGCCTGTTTGTATCCCCGATCCACAATGGCGCCCTCGCCGTTGCCCACGCGCGAGTGGCAAGGCGTGCAGTAGATATTGAACCGTTCCTCGCCGCGCTTCAGCACGTCAAGAGTCACCGGAAAAGGCATCTCGTTCATTTCTTCGCGATAGCCGTTCGCCCCTTGCACCACCCCGGTATAGAAGTAGCTGTCCTCGTGCAGTTGTCCGCGCGCAACCGTGTTCACCACCTGCGGCCGTGCACCCCGATGATCGGCAAACATCTCCGAACCACGCTGCGGAATCAGCTTAGGCTGGTTCTGCATGTCCTGCCGGCATCCAGCGGCAAACACCATCGCGGCCGTCGCTGCGCCGAGAAGGATGCGGCGGGCGGCGACGTGACCTCTGAACCCTGAACCCTGAATCCTGAACCCTGAAGTGGTCATCAGTACTCCACCTCCACAATCGAAGTGGGTGCCAGCGTCGTTAGATAGGCCCTCGTCTCAACAAGGTCAAACTTCGGATCCAGCGCCTCAAGGCACAGAAAGAACTTATCCGTCGTAGCGCCGTTGCGGAAGTTAGGCGCATTGAACAGCGGATGATACAAGCTCGGCAGCCCGTTCAGTGCGATCATTCCGAACCCCGCCGACAGTCCCGCGAACAGAATCGTCCACTCATAGGCGGGCACGATAAACGCCGGCCATGAGTACAGCGGTCTGCCCGCTATATTCAGCGGATAGGCCAGCACTGACACCCACGTCTCGAAGGTAAACATCGCCGCCAGGCCCATCATTCCGCCAATCAGCGTGACCAGCGGCACCTTGTTGCGATGAAATCCAATCGCTTCCGCCGCTTCTTCCACCGGATAGGGCGTATAGCAGTCCATGCGCCGCCAGCCATCGTGGCGCGCCCTCTGCGCTGCTCTAACCAGGTCGCTCGGAGTATCGAATTCGGCCAGCAGGCCGTAGGTTCCTTCGCGTGCGGGCATTAGTCATCACCCCCTGCCGCGGTTTTGGGCTCTTTCGACATGATCTTGGCCTGGGGCAGAATCATGCGGATCTCATTCATCGGAATCATAGGAAGGAAGCGGACAAACAACAGGAACAGTGTCGTGAACAGCCCCAGCGTGCCAACGAACGTCAGGTAGTCCCACTTAGTGGCCCGATAAGTGCCCCACGATGACGGCAGAAAGTCGCGGTACAGGCTGGTCACGATGATCACGAAGCGCTCGAACCACATGCCGGTGTTCACCACGATCGAGATGAAGAACATGAATGGAATCGACGTGCGCAGCTTGCGCGACCATAACGTCGTCAGCGGAATCGCCAGGTTGCAGGCAATGAGAACCCAATACGCCCAGCCCATCGGCCCGAACATCCGGTTCCACATCATGAAGGCTTCCCAGTGCGACGCCGAGTACCACGCCATGAACACTTCCATGCCGTACCCATAGGCCACGATAAATCCCGTAGCCAGCATCACCTTGCCCATGTTGTCGATATGGCGCTCGGTAACGATCCCTTCCAGGTGATAGAACTTGCGCAGCGGAATCGCCAGCGTCAACACCATGGCGAAGCCCGAGTAGATGGCGCCGGCAACAAAGTAGGGCGGGAAGATTGTCGTGTGCCAGCCCGGCAACACTGCCACAGCGAAGTCGAAGCTGATCACCGTGTGCACGCTGAGCACAAGAGGCGTTGCCAGCCCCGCCAACAGCAGCGACGCGGTCTCATAGCGCATCCAGTGTCGCGAAGAGCCGCGCCACCCCAGCGAAATGATGCCGTAGACGTACTGCCCGATCTTCGACTGCGACCGGTCGCGGAATGTTCCGAAGTCGGGAATCATCCCGATGTACCAGAACACCACGGAGATCGTCGCGTAGGTCGAAACCGCGAACACATCCCACTCCAGCGGCGAGCGAAACTGCGGCCACACATTCATCGTCACCGGCAACGGCAGCATCCAGTAACCCAGCCAAGGACGGCCCACATGGATCAGTGGGAACATGCCTGCGCAAACCACGGCGAAGATCGTCATGGCCTCAGCGAAACGGCTGATGGAGTTGCGCCAGCTCTGCTTGAAAAGGAGAAGAATCGCGGAGATCAGCGTGCCTGCGTGCCCAATACCGATCCACCACACAAAATTGATGATCGCGAATCCCCAGGCCACCGGCATCGTAATTGCCCAGATGCCGACGCCCTTCAGGAACAGCCAGGTCACAGCCACCAGCAGAACCGTCGCGCCCGAGCCGGCCACGCCAAACAGCGCAAACCAGCCCAGCGGCGTGGTCGGCGTCAGCACAATCCCCGCAATCTTCTCGGTGACCGACTTGAAGGTCTGCCCCGGCGCAAGAACCCGGTATTCACCGGTGGCCGGATCGATCTTCACGTCCTTCGGTTTTATCTCGCTGGTTGCCATTCTGGCTCCGCTAACTTGCTAACTCGCTAAACCCGCCGCAGCGGGGGTGCTAACTCGCTGCTTTTGATCAACCCTTGGCCGGCGCATGTTCCACCGGCGCATCTTCAAGTTCTATGTTCGTGTTCAGCACCGCGGCCACATACTTTGTCCGCGGGCGCGTATTCAAATCGGCCAGCACCTGGTAGCTGCGCTCATCGCCTTGCAGCTTCGCCACCCGGCTGCCCTTGTCGTTGATGTTGCCAAATGTGATTGCCGACGCCGGGCAGGCCTGTTGGCATGCAGTTTCGATCTCTCCATCCGCAATCGGCCGGTTCTCCTTGTCGGCTTCAATCTTCGCCGCGGAAATCCGCTGCAAGCAGTAACTGCACTTCTCCATCACGCCGCGCGTACGCACCGTTACATCCGGATTATGTGCCAGCCCCAACGTCTTGTCGTCCCAGTCGTAGACATCCTCGTAGAGCAGAAAGTTGAACCGGCGCACCTTGTAGGGGCAGTTGTTCGAGCAATAGCGCGTGCCAACGCAGCGGTTGTACACCATCGTGTTCAACCCCTCAGGCGTGTGCACCGTTGCGCCCACTGGGCAAACCTGCTCGCATGGAGCGTTCTCGCAGTGCTGGCAGGCCATCGGCTGGAAGTGCGCGCGCGGCGCAGACAGGTCGCCTTCGAAGTAGGTGTCAATGCGCAGCCACTGCATGTTCCGCCCGATGCGCACCTGCTGCTTGCCCACCACGGCGATATTGTTCTCTGCGTAACAGCTCACGATGCATGCGTTGCAACCCACGCAGCTGTTCATGTCGATCGACATGCCCCACGCGTTGGCCTCGTCGTACTCCCAGTTGGGGAACAACGTATTCGCCTTGTTAGTCTTCTCGCGCCCCTCGCCCTCATTAGCAAATCCGGGATTTGCCTTGTACTCCTCCAGCGTCGCGTAGCGAATAATGCCGCGCTCGTTGATGGCCTCATCGGCCTCAAGCGAGTTGTTGTCGTGACCCTCCGGCTGGCCAAAGCGCGTACCGCGATGATCCTGGAAGTGGCTCTTGGTAATCGCAAGTCCCCACTTCCCATCCAGCTTTTTAACCGAACCCGCCGCGTAGAACGGGGCGTCCACAGTCCGGATCAGGTATGCGTTGAAGCCCGCTGCCGAGCCAACGCGCCCTGCAAACTCGCGGCCGTAGCCGAGGTACACGGTTATCGAGTTGTCCGGATGGCCCGGAACCACGATCACCGGCGCGTTCACCTTGCGCCCGGCAACCGTGATCTCAATAATGTCGTCTTCTTCCCAGCCGTTCTTGGTCAGCGTCGCGCCTGAAACCAGCGCCGCATTATCCCAGCTCAAATTCGAAATCGGCTTCGGCAGCTCCTGCAGCCAGCCCACATTCGACCAGCGCCCATCATAGATATTCGGGTCGGGCCGGAAGATGATCTCCAGCGAATCCTTCGACGCCGGCGCGGGAACCTTGATACTCGAAGCTGCCTTGGCTGCAGCCGTTGACGCAACCGGCGTCCCATCGATCCACCCATCGTGCAGCGCCTTGCGCCAGCCCGCCTCAAAATCTCCCTTGATCACCGGCTTCCACGTCGTCCGCACTGTCTCATACGCGCTCAGGCCCGGCTCATCCAGCAGCGCCTGAACAAGGTCGTGCGCGCTCTTGCCGCCATACAGCGGATCGATCAGCGGCTGCACAATCGAAACCGCTCCGCCGTAGGCCACCGCATCCGACCACGATTCAAGATAATGCGCCTGCGGCACATGCCAATCGGCCACTTGCCCGGTCTCGTTCAATCCGGGCCCCAGGTAAACCTTGTTCTTCGCCTTCTCAAACGCTGCGGCAAACTCAAGATCGGCTGGAGCGGTATATATCGGGTTGCCGCTCAGAATTACCAGCCAGTTCACCTGGCCGGCATTCAGGTCCGCAACCAGCGCCTTCAAATCAGCGATCTGATCGCTCGGAATCTGCGCAACTGAAGCCGGGCCATAACTGACCGTCTTGCCCGTATTCCCAAGGGCCGCATTGATCCTCTGCGCCAGCGCGTCCACCGTCGAATCCTGATACAGCCCCGGAATCACTACGCACTTGCCTGCATGCGCCTTCAAGTCCTTTGCCAGCCCGGCGAGAAACTTCTTCTGCTCGTCGGTCCACGCATACGCCGGAACATCTACGCCGCCAACGCCCAGCGCCTTGGCCAGCTCACCGGCAAACGCGGGAACCTCGCTCGCGCGCAGCCCCAACCGGTGTTCCGCCTTCATACCGGTCGTTGTTGTCGAGCTCTCCACCGCATACAACCGATTCAGATTCTCAGGAGTCTTCCGCCGTGCCGCGTAGTCATGCACCAGTTTATGGAATCCCGGATAGCTCGCTCCCGACAGAAAATCCGCGTCGAGCGAAACAATCACATCGGCATCGGCCAGCGAATAAACCGCCGAACCGCCGCTCTCGAGCGAAGTGCCGGCAATCGCCGGCTCATACTGCACAAACTTCGCCTTCGGAAACTTCGCCAGCATTTCCTTTACCTGCCGCGCAAGTGTCGGCGAGGTCACGGTCGCGCTCAGGAAATAGATTCCGGTTCCGTCCTTGCTGGCCACAGCGGCCTCGCGCATCTCGAGCACCAACTCCGCCCACTCGCGATCTTCCCCGCGATAGCTCGTATGCTTCGAGCGGTCAGGATCGTACAGCGCCAGCAGCGTCCCCTGCGTGTAGGCATCGCTCCCGCCCTGGTTATAAGCGTGCTCCGGGTTGCCGTCCACCTTGATCGGGCGGAACTGATCGCTCTTCACCAGCAGCGGAACCGCACCCGTCGAAAACGGATGCGCCGTCGCAAAGTACATCGGCTTGCCCAGAATCAGATCTTCCGGCGCTTTCACATACGGATATATGGGCTCATCAGGCTGCTTCGTGCAACCGGCCAGCCCGGCCAGCGCCATCGATGCGCCCATCAGCTTCATGAATCCCCGCCGCGAAACCGGATCCACCCACTCCTGCGCCGAACCCGGAAACTCTTTCTCAACCGCAGCCTGAAACTCCGCTGTATCCGCCAGCTCGTCAATCGAGCGCCAGTATTTTTTGCCCTTCACGCCACTCAGCTTCGCGCGCACCTGCTCCAAAGTCATCGGTGCCGCCTGAGCTGAGGATTCGGAACGGTAGGTCGGGGCTTCAGCCCCGACATTGAGCCCGCCCGAAATTTCCCGGGCTTTAGCCCCCGAGGTATGCTCTTCGCAGATTTGGCCCATGCTCCCGCCATCGCAAGAGTCGGGCTTTGTATCAGGGCACGACTTTAGTCGTGCCGAAGCCGCCTCGGAAAGAGTCTGGGCTTTAGCCCCTGCGGTGATCGCCAAACTCTCTTCGCCAGCCGAGTTCTTGATTTCGTTCATCCGTTGGTCGCTCATCGGTGGCAGACCTCGCAACTGGCCAGATCCTTCGGTGTCCGAATCTTGTAGTGATCCACCAGAAAATGCCCCATCTCATCCTGGTTGGTAAACTTCTTGTAAACCGGAGCCACCGGAAGCGCCGCGCCAGAAACCTCGCCCGCCAATCCATGCGAACCCATCGGCGGCAACTGAAGCGAAGCAACCTCGCCGGAACTGCTCCCCGGGTCCTTCGTCACGCAATTCACGCTCTGCGCCGTCGGCACACCACTCTGCTCGCCGCCCACCGAGCACCACACCGGTCGGTCCTCGCTCGGTTTTTCCCACGCCATGTTGTAGATCTCGGATGTCGGGCGAATATTCTTGGCCGGATTTCTGTGGCAGTCCAGGCACCACTCCATCTGCAGAGTGTTCTGCGCATACATCAACGGCATCTGATCCACGCGGCCATGGCAGCTTGCGCAGCCCATGCCCTTGTTCACGTGAATCTCGTGGCTGAAATAGACAAAATCGGGCAGGTCGTGAACCTTGGTCCACACCAGGCTCTGCCCCGTCGCCCAGCTTGTCCGCACCGGTTCCAGCAACTGCGCGTTGGTCCAGATCTGCGCGTGACAGTTGATACATGTCTTGGTCGGCGGAATTCCCGCGTAGCTCGACTTCTCTACCGTCGTGTGACAGTACTGACACTGCAACCCCAAACCCTGCACATGATGCTTGTGGCTGAATGGAACCGGCTGGTCCGGGCGCTGCCCCTGCCGAGTCACCCATGGGGAGCGCTGCAACTCGTCCAGCGTCACTCCCAGGGCAATCACGATCAGCCCCGTCAACACCAGGCTCGCCCGAGCCAGTGCATTGGAGCTGCGGTCAAATATCTGCGCCATGAATGCTTTCCCCGGCTTTTTCTGCCTGCCCTGCGGTTTTGGTGTGCCCGTGCAGTGCGCGCGGTCACAGGTGCTGTGTACAAAAAGCTTTCTTGAGCAAAAATCAGGGGAGAGGCGATGAGCCCCGAAAACCCAATATAGCAGCCGACATCCCCTAAAAACACGGTCCCATCTCAAAAAACTTAAAAAGTCTCACAATGGGAACTGTTCGGTAATCCGCTGAAAAGAAAAGTGATTGTGATGTATATCACTTGGAGGAAAACAGCCCCGATCCTCCGCTACACCGCGTACCGGAAGCTGGGATGTTTTGACCAAACTATCACATCTAATTTGCCTCTCGCATCAACGCCGAAGACTCCCCTCCCGTCCCCCCTTCCAAACGAAATGCCCGCTCGCTGCCTGCAAGATTCAATGTTTTAGAATTCATAAAGGGTTTATAACGAATCTAGGAAAACCCGTTCCGCATCAGCGGGACTTTCTGCTTCCAGGCCCTGCCCAGCCTCTTGATCTCAATGAGTCGGCGTCAATAGCTCGCGATATCCCTACCTCGCGATACAAAATGTTCTCCGAATCCCAGCCTTGTGGAACTAAGGAAAGACAATGAAATTCGCCGGATTGATCGTTATGCCAGCCGGATTTTTTCTCTCCATTGCCGCCCTAGTGCTCTTCCCCGCAGCCTTGCCGCGCACCGCCTTTATCCTCTGCGCCCTGGCCGTTGAAGCTGTCGGTCTCATCGTTGCTATCCGCGGGCACATGGAAAATCGTGAGCCCGATGCAGGAGAGAGCCGATGACACCTGCGAATAACTCGTCCCCCCTCTCCGACTCCGCCCTCATTCTCGATCTGGTGTTGTTGATCCTTGCTCCCCTCGCCATCGCCGGAGTCGCGCTCATCAATGTCGGCCTTGGCCGCTCTCGCTCCGCTGCCCAGGCTTTGCTCGGCAACATGGTCATCATCGCCACCGCCCTCATCGGTTTCGCCTTAGTGGGTGCCACTTTCGCTGGCAACACCGGCGGCTCAGGCCACGTCCTGCACCTCGCCGGCAAGCCCTGGAACTGGCTCGGGGAAGGGCCGTTCTTCCTGATTGGCATCGGCAACGCACCAATTCATTCGCAACTCGAAATCCTCTTCGAATTCCTCGCCATAGCCATGGCAGCCATCATTCCCTGGGGTTCTGGCGCCGACCGCCTCCGCCTCTCCGCTGGAATTGCAATCGCCGCCGTTCTCTCCGCCCTCGTTTTCCCTGTACTCGCACATTGGGTCTGGGCCGCAGGTTGGCTCGCCCAGTTAGGCGTCAACTTCGGCGCTGGCGCGGGTTTCCTCGATCCGGCAGGCGCGGGAACAGTCCACCTCCTCGGCGGCTTATCGGCTCTTGCAGTGGTTTGGGTTTCCGGGTCCCGCAGAGGCAAGTTCCCCAAAGAAGGCTTCGCCACCGCCATGCCCGGCCACAATGCCGTCTACATTCTCTTCGGCTGTCTTGTGGCTCTGGTGGGCTGGCTCGGATTCAACCTGGCTGGCGCATCGCTCTGGCTCCAAGCGCCCTTCGCCGCTCTTCCGGTGACGGCGCTGAATACGCTGCTCACCGCGGCCGGAGCCCTCGCCGCCACCTACACCGTCACCCGCGTCCGCTTCGGAAAGCCCGATGCCAGCCTTTGCGCCAACGGATGGCTCGCCGGGTTGGTCGCTTCCAGCGCTTCCGCCGCGATTGTCTCGCCAGTGCCGGCCCTCCTCATCGGAATCGCCGTCGGCGTCATCACGCCACTTCTGGTCGAAGTTCTCGAGCTTGCCGTCACCGTCGACGACCCCTCAGGAGCCATCACCGTCCACGCGGCTGGAGCGCTCGTCGGGCTCATCGCCGCAGGCCTCTTCGCTCCGTTACCGGGCCAGTTCATCGCGCAGCTCGTTGGCATTGCGACCATCCTGGGCCTATTCCTGCCCCTCATCTATCTGCTCTTCAAGGTGCTCAACCGGTTCGTTCCATTCCGCGTCGATCCCGACGGCGAGCGCATCGGCATGGACCTCCACGAGCTCGGCGGCGGCGCATATCCCGAGTTCGTCATCCACCGCGACGACTCCTACCGATAAGGCAAAAACAGCGGTATCATCATAAGTATGGCGACTATCTACATTTCGGAAGCTGATGCCGCGCGCGACTTTGCCGGGTTGATGGCGCGCGCTCGTGCAGGCGCGGAAATAGTAATCGAAGATGCCTCGTCGCCCGCCGTGGTGCTGCGCATCGCCGCTGAGCCGCATGGACGCCTGATCTCCCAATCCATCGCCTTGGCCAAGAAACATGCACTTGAACTTGGTTACGAACCAAGGATGGACCCCGAATTCGCCGCCGATCTCAAGGAAATCATCGGTAGCCGTAGGCCCTGGAACCCGCCTTCATGGGAGTAATCCTCGACTCCAGCGTCCTGATTGCAGGTGAACGGAGTGGTGAAAGTGTCTGGGATATTCTGGAACGTGTCGAGGCCGTATGCGGGAGCACTGCTAACGCACTTTCGGCTGCAACTGCCATTGAATTGACCCACGGCATCTACCGGGCCAAAGCGACCGGCGACCGCCTCCGGAGACAAAACTTCGTCGAAGCGCTCTTTCAGGCCGTGCCAGTACATCCGCTGACGCTGGATGTGGCACGTCTGGCTGGGCGAATCCACGGCGAGCAGATGGACCTCGGAATTAGGATCGACTTCGCGGACCTAAACATCGGAGCCACAGCTCTTCACCTCGGTTTCGACGTGGTCACTCTGAACGAAAAACACTTCCGCCTTATCCCCGGACTGAAGACTCTGACAATCTAGTCATACCTCCCCACCCAATCCCCGCTCTTCGCCCTCGTCCTTCTAAATCCCTCACACTTCCCATGGAAGTGTCATTCTTCCTTCCCCAAGCAGTGTGTATCCTGTGCTCAAGGAAAACTGCGTGATCGAAATCCTCGAGTTCATCCTGTATCCGCTCGGGCTGTTGATTGAGGTCGTGGCCATCGTCCACTACTTCAAGACCCGCCCGCAAATGTATTGGTTCTACGTCATCATCTTTATGGGTCCTCTCGGCGCAGCCATCTACCTCGGCGTCAATGCCCTTCCCGATTCCATCGCGACAGTCCAGGCGATCCGCGGTGTCCCCCGTCAAAAACGCACCACCGAACTCGAAGCCAAAGTTGAAGAGAATCCCTCCGCCGCCAACTACGAAGAGCTCGGCGATCTCTACATGGACGCCGGCAACCTCCAACAGGCCCGCGTCGCATTCGACAAGGCAATTGCCGCTCGCTCCGACACCCTGGAAACTTTCTACCGCCGTGGCCTCTGCTCGTTGAAACTGGGCGACGCTGCGGCAGCCATCCCCGACCTCGAGCGCGTGGTCGCCAAGGAACCCGCACACGACTTCCATCGCGCCGCCGGCGTGCTCGCCCAGGCCTGCGCCATGGCCGGCCAGAAGGTGAAAGCCGAAGCCCTATTCCAGCAGGCAATCGCCAGCTCCACGCTCTCTGAAACTTACTTGAACTTTGCCGAGTTTCTGGCATCCCAAGGCCGCACCCCCGAGGCTCGCCAGTGGGCTCAAAAGGTGCTCGACAAAGAACGCACCATGCCCAGCTACCTCCGCCGCCGCGAGCGCCCCTGGTTCCAAAAAGCCGCCGAAATGCTCAAGCGCCTCCCCGCCTGACCGATTCGATTGGCCGCACTCACGCCCAGACAGAACGCCCGCTCCCTCACCGCTTCGCCAAAACCACCATCAGCCCAAAGATGAAGATCGGCGCCAGCACCAACGCCGCATACAGCGCCATCTTCCGCGCCGCCGGCAGCTTGATTCCCCCCACCACCACCGGCCGTTCCGCCTCTTCCACGCCCACCATCTCCGGGTGCTCCAGCTCCCAGGCCATCTCGCTCGCGGTCTGGTACCGATTACGCGGCTCGCGTGCCAGGGCCCGCTTCACTATCTCCTCAAGCTCGGGAGAAACCTCTCTCCTCAACTTCCTCACAGGCTCCGGATCGTGCAGCAGTCGCTCGTTCATCACTGCCAGCGGATTCGACCCCGTATACGGCGGATCCCCCGTCAACATCTCGTACAGCATCGCGCCCAGAGAGTAGATATCGCTCCGCTGATCGCCCCGCTGACCCTTCACCTGCTCCGGCGAAATGTAGTCCGGCGTTCCCAGCGTCTTTGACACCTCAACAAACGTCAGTCGCCGCGCATCTTCCTTCTTCGCAATGCCAAAATCTATCAGCTTGATCCGGTCCGCATCGTCCACCATCACGTTTTCCGGCTTCAGATCCCGGTGCACAACTCCGTGCTTGTGCATCGTGTCCAGCGCATCGCAAATCTGCAGCGTCAGCCCCACCGCGCGATCGATCGCCAGCTTCCGCTCCTCATTCAGAATCGAACGCAACAGCCGCCCCTCCACCCATTCCATCACCATGTAGAGGCGGCTGCCCGGACCCTCATCGTAGGTCTTTACGACTCCCGGATGATCCAGTTCCAGCCCAATATCCTTCTCGCGCTTGAAGCGCTCCACAAGCACCGGATCGGTTTCCATCTCTTCATAGGGAACCTTGATCGCCACGCTCTTGCCGTCGCGCAGATCCGTCGCCTTGAAGAGCGTAGACATCCCGCTGCGCGCGACCATCGCGTCCAGCCGGTAGTGATCCAGTGTCTCTCCGGGCTCGAGTGTTGTCATCAGGGCGTACTTCATAACACTTTAATTGTTCCACCCAATTCATAAGAAAACTCTTAAGGAACACCAAAGGAATTACAATGATGCGGTCCCTGAAAGCTGAACGAAATGCTCGCCCGACCAGAATTCGGTTGGTTTACATCTGAGTCTCAAACATGTCTCGTCTTCATCTATCTCCTATTGCTTGCCTCGCCGTCGCCTTGATCGCGGTCTCGGCCCTGGCCTTAAGCGTCCCTCAGGCCACCGCGGCCGCCCCACAAGGAAAGCTGCAGCCAGCCCGCTCTGAGCCCGCGCAGGCCCATCCCCAGGAGACCGGCTTCCTCAATCGCCGCATCGAGCTGCACGGAGTCACTTACCGTTTCCAGGTCTATCTGCCTGAAGAGTGGCGGCGCGAAGATCGCAAACAGTGGCCCATCATCCTCTTCCTCCATGGCCGCGGAGAACGCGGCACTGAAGGCATGTGGCAAACGCAAATCGGCCTTCCTCAGGCCGTTCGCGATCACCCCGACCGCTGGCCGTTCATCATTGTCATGCCCCAATGCCCCATTCCCGGCTATTGGACCGACGCCGAAATGCAGGCGCTCGCCATCGCTTCCCTCGACCAGGAAGCCGCCGAATTCCATGCCGACCCGGATCGAACCTACCTCGTCGGCCTCTCGCTCGGCGGATACGGCGCGTGGGAACTCGTCCGCAACTACCCCGACCGCTGGGCAGCAATCGCGATTGCTGCCAGCGGCATCTTCTGGAGCTACGCCCCCGAACGCTGGCAAGAGGTCTCCACCCTCCCGGCAGACTACGCTCGCGCCCTCGGGCACACGCCCATCTGGCTCTTTCACGGAGCCGACGATCCGCTCGTCCCACCCCGCGAGAGCGAACTCATGTTTGAGGCCGTGAAGACCGCCGGCGGCCATATCCGATACTGGCTTTATCAGGGATACAAGCACGACTGCTGGACGCGCGCTTTTGCCGAACCCGAAGTCCCCCGCTGGCTCCTCGCGCATCGCCTCCCACCGCATCCCCCCAAAAATCTTGAAATCGCCAACTCCGATATCCCGCCACCACCCTCACCTGCCACGCAACCCTACGCCGAGCGATTGGTCATCCCTTTCCATCCAGCCGCCATCAAGCTCACCCCGGCCCTGCTTGACACCTTCGTCGGCGACTATCGCGACATCCACGGCCGTCCGGTCGTCTCCGTCTACCGGCAGGGCGACCTGTTGTTCGAAAAGAATCAGCAGGGCGAAATTGCTGAGTTGGCTGCGGAGTCTCCCGACGTCTTCTTTTACCTCACCGGCTCAGCCACCACCCGCCTCACCTTTGAGCACGATGCAAGAGGAAACGTCATCGCCCTTCTCCTTCGCGACGATCGCCACGAAGAGCGCTGGGAGAAACACCCCTCCCCCACCGCCACCCGATAGCGTCCTGAGTCTGAAACTCACCTCACAAAGACTTGTCATCCTCAAAAACACTTGTCATCCTGAGCAGCCTCACTCGCTGCCGCGAGTCGGGTCGTCGGTTGAACTCAGGGCTGACTTGCTGACCCGCTAACGCGCACTTGCGCGCTAACTTGCTGTTGTTGTCTGTCCTTTCGTTTGTCTCCAGCCCTTTGTTCATCAGGAGCGGAGTTTGGCTCGTTTTTTGAGCCAAACGAAGTCTCGGGGTCCCCATCGATAGGTCTTCGTCGTTGGGGTGAGAAGTCGAAGGATCTGCGGCTGCACTTCGGAAATTGTTCGGCGAACTTCTGACCCGGGACAATAAGAAGGCTCTGCACAAGGTCGCCTTGTAAAAGGGCACGACTCCAAAGCCTGCAAAAAAGCGCCCTCCATTTGAGGCTTTGTAACAGCGGCACAGCTTCAAAGCCTGCAAAAAAGCGCCCTCGACTTGAGGCTTTGTAACAACGGCACGGCTTCAAAGCCCGCAAGAAAGCACCCTCCATTTGAGGCTTTGTAACAACGGCACGGCTTCAGCCGGGCCAATAAGGCCGAGAAGATAGTCCGGGCTTCACAGCTTGCGGAAAACCTCATTCGTGGCGAGTTTTGTAACAAGGGCACGGCTTTAGCCGGGCCGCAAATGCAACAAAACAAAGGACGGGCTTTAGTGTCTGCGTGAGAACGCCGTTAGCCCTGTTGATTTGGGTTGTTC
>Ga0182015_10002496_pt1 | contig 22069 bp, 22 predicted proteins | sample 712P3MmetaG_FD_120478 | JGI IMG/M metagenome (GOLD analysis project Ga0182015, IMG submission 120478) | Permafrost microbial communities from Stordalen Mire, Sweden - 712P3M metaG | ecosystem: Environmental > Terrestrial > Soil > Wetlands > Permafrost | place: Sweden: Stordalen | collected...
CTGGTATCGCCCGTGCTCTCGCCGAGTTCGAACCAGGCTGTCCCCAGATCGAACTGGATGCGCGCGAGATGGGGATCGCGCACTTCCGCGATCTGGAATTGCGCCAGAGCCGATGCAGGCTCCATAGCGACGACGTCGACGCGGCCGAGGATTTGGTGCCATTGGGGACTGGTGGGATCCTTCTCGAGTCCTCGTTCCGCCGTCAGCCGCGCTTCCAGCATGTCGGGCGATTCCGCGGTCCCGGCGCCGCGGACAGGAGAGTACATCGCTACCGGCATTCCGTTGGGAATCCGCAGTTCCGTGAGTCTCCGCTGGTCATAGGCCCGAGCCAGCAATCGATCGATGGAGTGGTCTGCCCGGTAGAGCCACAGGGCGACAGCGCCGAAAGCCAGAACCGCGGCAACACCGGCCGGCCACAGCAGCCAGCGGAAGCGGTTCCGGGAAGGCGCCCCCTTCGGTTGCGCCGTCCGGGACGCGGCAGACAGCTCGCCAGCAACGCGCCCCTGCCAATCTTGCCGGCTGCTGGCGAGCCGGCCCAGGAATTCGGTTTCTTCCGGACTTGGATCTTTGGCGAAGACAGCGAGCGCCTCTTTGAGGAGGAGCCCGCACCTGGAGCACCCCGCGACATGAGCGAGCAGGGATTCCGCGTCGTTCGTCTCCGCAATTTGACCCGTGGAGAAGGACGCCCAGGCTGACGGCTCAGGGCACGATCGAAATGACGGATTATCAGAGCGCATTTCAGATTCTTCCTGATCAGCCATGAACCCTCCTCTCCGCGTCGAATCGCAGCAGCATTCCCCAACGGAGCGAGAGGACCGGAACCCTGTCTGTTGCTGAAATCAACAGGCCCCCTCTTCCTTGATCGGAATTCGACCGGCCTGCCCCTCCGTCAAATTGCGAGAATCTTCACGACAGCTCCTTTTTGGATTCAGTCGCAGCCGCAAGTACCTGGAAACACGAAAAATGGCGCTTTCGACCCCCTTGGTGCTGAGATCGATGCTGGGAAGCCCGGCAATGGCCGCTGCGGTCAGCCCTTGCTGGAAATACAGCCGGAAGATCAGCCGCTCCCGCGTTGAAATTGCTGCATCGGGCGCATCGCTCAGAACGCGATCGATTTCCCGAAGCTGGACGGTGCGCTCAATACCCTGTGCGCCGCTCCACAAATCGCTCAGAAGAGCCTCATCGGGCAGTTCCTGCCCACCTGCAGTCTGGATGCCCCCTCGTTTCCGTGCGGTCTTGTTCCGGAAATAGTCGTGCGCAACATTCGAAGCAACGACTCTTACCAGCGCCGTCAGCGAGTTCGCCCCTTCCGCGCCGGTTCTGAAATCACGAAGCAGCCTGCATCGGTCGGCGCATAAGCGGAGGTAGGTGTCCTGGATCAGGTCGTCCACTGTGGAGGGGCAGGCCAGCCCCCATAAACGAGAGATTCGGAGAACGGTGAGCGCAATCGGCTTCTGGAAGCGGCGTACGAATTCCGTCCATGCCTCCGACTCGCCGGCATCGACACAGAGCCGGGAGAGCTCTTCCGAGGAAATCGCGCTCAGATCCATCAACGCACGCGTACCTGCCGATGTTACTTCATGTCAGAGGTTGCCACTCCCGGGTTGTCGTCAAAACCGTGCTTTCTCGATTACATAGTCACATCGACAGTTTTGGATCGCTATGTTGATCACCTCGTCACTCGTTTGATTTCTTTTCGATCACGGTCGAGTGGGTGGGGTCCAGGGGTGCCAGAGCGACCTGCTGGAGACCATCCAGACCACGGTTGGGCAGTGGGGTGACCGCCGGCATAGGAAGAGATTTCGATCGTGGCTCGACGGTGGAATCGTCGATCGTGTCCGGGGGAATGGTGGGCGAGGCGACTACCGAACAGCTCCATCAAGTTATTGATATTAATGAGCATTTGCGAGTTGGCAATTCGCCAGATGCCCCCAAAGTTGCCCCCACAGTGGCCCCGATTCAAAGCGCAACCGAACCCGCAACCCCAGGATGCTTTCTGACGAGTCTCGCGACGGCCTCGCCACGGCCGGCGCTGAGCGGCGCCAACCAGGAGTGGGCGCTGGATTTCGCTCATGACGCAATCGCCACCGACCGCAAAATCCGGGTGCTGAGTGTGGTCGACGTTTACACGCGGGAGTGTCTGGCGCTGGAAGTAGACACCGGTTTTGCCAGCCGGCGGGTGACGCGGGTGCTCGATGAAGTTATCGCCGTACGCGGCCTGCCGCAGGCGATTCGCTGTGACAACGGGCCGGAGCTGACCAGTCGTCATTTCCTCGCCTGGGCGCTGGAGCGGAAGATCGAGCTGCGCCACATCCAGCGGGCAAGTCAACGCAGAACACACACGTGGAGAGCTTCCATGGCCGGCTGCGCGAGGAGTGCCTGCAGGTGAGCTGGTTCACCAACCTGTTCGACGCACGCAGGAAGATATCTAACTGGAAAGCGGAGTACAACGAGCAACGGCCACACAGCAGCCTCGGCTATCGAACCCAAGCCGAGTTTGCACGCTTGGCCATAACCCCGAGCTGTGGAAAAGACGTGGGCTCCGCCCACTTGGAAAACGCCTGCGGCGTTTCCCACTTTCCCACAGCTCCGGCGACGGGCTAGATTTACATCATCACCTATACGGATTTCGGAGGCAGGTCATTTTCTTGCCCTGCATTCATCTGACCGATAACGACAGCTATGCAAACGAGCGATAACTTCATAATTGCTTTATCTACTGTTTTCTGGCGAATAAGCCGAGTTGCTATTCCGCCGATCAGCCAGTTTTCAGATCAGCTTCTGGATCATCGACCGTCGCTGCGCCAAGAGCGTGACCTCGCAGCGTCAAATAAAACAGCAGTTCAACTCGATTGGAGACGCCTATCTTTTCAAATGACCGGAAGAGGTAGTTTTTTACTGTATGTTCGCTGAGCCCTAATTCGGCTGCAATGACCTTATTGGTCTTGCCCTTTGCTGCACACTGCACCACTTGCAGTTCGCGCACGGTCAGAGGCGAGGACTCGTTTGCTACAGCCATATCGGGCGAGGGAATACATCTGAATGCGTCCAACAGAAGGGTGGTCTCCTGCGCCCCCGCCCAGATAAAGCCCTTGCGTACGTGGTCGACGCAATCAAGAAACTCTGCCACGGGCTGCTGTCGAGAGAAAACTCCGCGTGCTCCGCTGCGAAATGCGCTAACGACGGATTCATGCGTCGATTGATTCAGAAGAATGACAATCAGCACGCTCGGATGCCCGCGACTGACCGCTTGCGCCAGTTCGAATCCATTCCTGGACTTGTGGTCGAGCTCAGCGCCAATCACCACAAGGTCCGCGCGGTCGAAGTCCAAACTCCGAACGAGATCGGCAGACGAAACCGCTGAAGCATGGCAATTCCGGTCCCGTGTGAGAGCACTCGCAAGCAAGTCGCTGCTCATGGAGTCGCGATCCACGATCAGGACGCGAAATCCGGCCGGAGCATCCCGTCTCGGCTTCACCACCCCGCTCGCGTTCCGGTCAGTCTTCGATAAGACCAAGGGACCTCCCTCGCGGTTCCGGGAGGCGGCAGTCGGAAATTGCGATGGATGTAATTGCACCTGGATCCCCATTTCTATCGACAAGAAGACACCCTGCGACTGGCCAATTTTTCGACGTGTTCTTGCGTTAGCGGAACGTAGCCCTTGATCCCGCAATCAGAGTGACCGGGGGAGCCACCTCGAAAAGGGGTCGAGCAATTCCCTGGAGAAAGAACATAATTGGCATCCCATCCTAACCTCGTAACAGGATGCTCATGTATATCTGCCTACAAAGACGTAATCAAGCGCAACGTGGCGTCCAGAGAAGCACAACCGTGACAGCGAAATGTCTGCAGTCTCTATGCTTCGTGGAACCACTTTACGTCAACTCGGCAGTTTCGGAAACTCCATTTTTTCCACAACACACACTTCCTTCTCTATAACCTCCATAGGCGTTGTCTTAGGAACGGTGCTATTGTTCCGAGTTTTCCACAATCTTGCGTAGAGAAAGAGGCAGCGCGCAGGTTCCACCGTCGCCTCACACATTTACCAACATTCAGCATCTTGTGATGCCTCAGTAAGCCGCTTATTCTGACCTCGCCCATGCCCCCAGGACCTGTTCTTGAGCGAAGATCTGCGATGAGATACAAGCTGCGGTTGCCAGTCATCTTCCACTGGTACGACGGGGCGGAGCATACGGAAGGCGGCTTCACGACCGACGTTGCGCTGGACGGTGCACTGATTCTAAGCAGCAGGTGCCCACCGGTTGGAGCAAATATCCGAATCGAAGTTTTGATCCCTTCGCCAGACCAGAGTGCCGAGGAAATTCGAGTTGAGTGTTTGGGAAAGGTGACGCGGGTGGCTGACCACTTGGGCTCCAGTTTTTTTGGGGTCCGCGGCAAATTCAATGACGACCACCTGACGCGCCACGCCTTGATGTAAACGGAGGCGGCAGGCGAGACAAGGTATTTCGTCTGCACAGTGAACGAGAGTTCAGAACCGGGGGCTCCGGCCGATGGTTACCAACTTGAGTCCTATCCTGAAATTCGGCGCGTGGACCGCATTTCGGAGTTGAGGCAAGATTGAAGGCCCCGAAGGCGAAAGCCACTCATGGGACCGACAGGGCGGAGCTATGGACCGGTGTCCGCAAGGGACCAGAGAGTCGGCGCAATGAGGCCCTCGTTCGTCCTCCGTGGTCGCCACACGCTCTTCGCTGTCCAGCTATGACGGTGCCCACGCTCCTGTCTTAGCGATATGGGCAGTCCATCGTTTCGAACTCAGCGATTCTAGCCGCGACGCCTTCCCTCCGAAATATTGTCCGGGAAGCCACGTTTACGCCCACGTGTGTAGTAGGCCACCACAAGCAGAGGTGTCACATGAGTAACGACGTTCGGATTTCCGAAAGAGTGACTATCGTTGTGTGTGATCCCTGCCCGCTGATTTTTGCCGGGCTACAGAAGAACTTTGACGACGATCCCAGAATCCGTATCGTCGGCGAAACGCCGAATATCCGCACGCTTTGTCAGAAGGTTGCTGTTGAGCATATCGACATTGCGCTCGTGGACTGGACCATGATCGCATGGTATGACGATGACTGTATCAAAATGGTCCGGGAGATCAGTTCTCACGCGTTTCTTGTGCTTCTCGGCATGGCCGAAACAACCCGCGATCGAAAACGCGCCCTGGAATTCGGATCCCGTGGAATTATCAGCAAGAGTAGCAGTGTTTATCAGATACGAAAGGCGCTCTGCCGGGTTGCTAAGGGTGGTATTTGGCTGGAACGATCCGCAGCGGAAACCATGCTCGACCACGTGTTTTCCCCGCCCAGCGGTCCCCAGCACGAACTCCGGCGTATCGAACTGCTCACGCGCAGGGAGCGCCAAGTCATCGAACTCGTCTGCCGGAGCCTTCGAAATAAAGAGATAGCCTCCGCTCTCTTCATTTCGGAATCCACGGTTTGGCATCACCTCACCTCCATATTCGGGAAGCTGCAGATTACAGATCGTGTTTCCCTGGTGACCCTTGCTTTTCGTCACAATCTGAGTTCGTTTTTCGCTCCGGCCCCTGCTGCTGGAACGAACAGACCCGCTCTGCTGGCGATCCACCAGCGCGACATCGGCTGGGAAGAGCCAATACCAGCACCGGCAGCGGAGTTGAGTGCATAGCTGCAGGAGAATGCACACCTCCTCAGGGAGACGGGTCTAAACCCTTCACAGCCGGCACGAATTCACGAGTCATCCGAGCTTCTGTGTTGCCTGCTGCACGCGGCGGCCGAGTACCCAATATCGGCTCATAATGAAGAGAAACTTGGGATTTCCAAAGAGATATCGGCGCCAAAGGCGGCGCGGTTCCTGGCAAAGGCGGTAAAGCCACTCGAGACCGGCCTGCTGGATTGCTTTCGGTGCACGATGCGTGACTCCCGTAAGGATTTCGAAACTCCCGCCAACGCCAGCCGCCATCGGCACGTTAAGGTTGCGCAGGTACTGGTCGATAAAAAGTTCCTGCTTCGGCGCGCCGAGGGCCACAAAAACGACGTGGGGGCACGCTGCAGCGATGTCGTTGAGCGCTGCCACAAGACTGTGCGCTGATTTTTCGAAGCCGACCGGAGGACAGGAGATGCCGGCAATCTCGATGCCAGGATAACGCTGGAGCAGCATGTCAGCTAGGACAGCCGCGGATCCAGGACGTCCTCCAAACAGGAAAATGCGCAGCCTGTCGACGGCACCTCGTCTGCAGATTTCTTCCACCAGATCCACACCGGCGAATCGTTCTACGCGGCGGCGTGCAAGGATTTTGGCTGCCATACCGATTGAAACGCCGTCAGCGCAGACAAATTCAGAGCGTCGGAGGCAGTCGCGAAAGACAAAGTCGCTTTCGGCAAGGACATAAAACTGGGCATTAATTGTGGCCACCACGCGAGTCGAAGAAGCATGGAAAGCGTCATGAAGAATGAGTTCGATGAGACGCTCGCGCGGCAGCGTGTCCACATCGATGGGCCCAATTGAGATTCGCCTGTTCCACTCCGTCCGATCCTCTAGCCGAATTGGAGTGACCGATGCGTTCATAAAAACTCTGGACACGAAATCTTACGCTAGGCAAGATGACGCCGATCCGCTATCGAAGACTCCTGCTTGTGGCATAGCAGGTCTCTGCTTTTCAAGCTCGCGGCCGATAGGCGACGGTGTCCAAGACTCCGAACTGCGGCCGAGTTTGTTCTGCGCGTTTTCGGCTCCAAGACGGCTGATATCAGACAAAAATGAACCGGCAGAAACCTGCCGGACGACGCTCCGGTTCTGCCATTGCTGCTTGTAGCTCTTGGAGCCAACATAAGCATGGCGGCGCTCACTTCAAAACTGGCCGTGTGTCACCAATGGGTCTGCATGTTGACGGATCATTGCATCCCTACGCTGATAACGAAGAGCTCTCGTGGGAGCAATCAGCCAGCATCATCGGCTCGGGCAGGGTTTGTGGAGAGGTCTGTTGAAAATATGTCGGCATCTACAGCACATATCGGCGGGTACGAAGCAGCCAGCTCCGAGAGCTTACGGGAAAGGCCGCGGCGCGCACTCCCTCTTCAGCCAGATCTGCTCCAGAAGTTCTACGTGCTGATGCGCCAAAGCGCCCCCTTGCTGGCGATTGTTTCGCTCTGGATCGGGCCCAAATGGCAGAATCCGGAGCAATTCGGACACCTCATGGCCGTGCCATTTACGATCCGCCATGTCCTCATCGTCCTCGTGCTGATGATGGCTTGGTTCCAGGTTTTCAAATTGCGAAACGCCGCCGAGGGGCGGAATTCGCCACGACTCCGATTCATAACATCCCAGATCACTGGTGTGCTGACGGCCACTGCAGCGTGCACTGCGATTTTGTTGGGGGGGCGCGTGATCTTGCGCCATCCAGGACTCACGAATCTTTCACTGACTGGCTTTGCGCTGCGGTGCAGCGCCATCGGAGTCGCCTGCGTTCTGACTGGGGCCGTGCTTTATTCGGTCGCGTACTACGTGTCCAGGCCCAAGCTCTATCTGATCGTGGGCAGCCGAAAGAAAGCGATCGCGGCCTACAAGAGACTGCAGCATAGGGGCGCCCACCGAGGGCATGTGCTAGGCTTTTTGGACCCAGATCACTCCCACGCGAAGTATCTCCCTTCGGATTACCTTGGCTCGATCGACAAGCTGGAAAGCATTCTGATGTGGCAACCAGTCGACATGGTTTATCTGGCGCTTCCCCTGAACTCGCATTACCAGACGGTGCAGGAAGCGATCAGGATCTGCGAAAGAATTGGAGTGGAGTATTCGTTTTCTGCGGATGTATTTGAGACACGCCTTTCTCGCGCTAGCCGTTTTCCTCTGAAGCAGGTACGGGGCTTCGTGTATCACGTGGCCCATGAAGACTATGAAATACTGCTGAAGCGCGCTGTGGACCTTCTTGTCGCGACTCTGCTGCTGTGTTTGCTCTCCCCTCTCATGCTGACCATCGCGTTGGCTGTGAAGTTGACAAGCAGCGGCCCAGTGTTTTTCACGCAAGAGCGGTACGGTCGCAATCGTCGGCGGTTCCGAATTTATAAATTTCGCTCGATGGTAGCCGATGCTGAGGGTTTGATGAACAGCATCGAGAGCCTCAATGAAGCGCAGGGACCGATTTTCAAGATAAGGAAAGACCCTCGGATCACGAAGGTAGGGCGCCTTTTGCGGCGAATGTCTCTGGACGAGCTGCCGCAGCTGTTCAACGTGATTACGGGCGATATGTCGCTGGTAGGACCGCGGCCGATGTCCCTGCGAGACGTGCAGAGGTTTTCGGAGGGGAGTCTGATGCGTCGATTCAGTGTGATGCCGGGAATTACCGGTCTGTGGCAGGTGAGCGGAAGAAGCAACACGGATTTTGATACTTGGATCAGACTGGACTTGCAGTACATCGATCAGTGGTCGCCGGGGCTCGATTTTCGCATTCTGCTGCGAACCATCCCAGCGGTACTAAGCGGAAGAGGAGCGGTGTAGGGCTCCGATCTCTTTTCGGAACTGGAGCGCTGCAATCGCGGGGACACCATGCCAGGTGAGGACAGGATCGCCATCGTACATGACAGCTCAGCCCAGTACGCGGAGTCAGAGAATATTGTGGGGGAAATGGCGAGAATGCTGCCGCAGGCCGACCTGCTGCCAGCCGTTCACATTGCAGGGGATCTCTCCCAGAACATCCGGCCGCGATTCTGGAGGACCTCACGGGGGAACTACCTACCGGCCAAGGAGCGTTTCTCCGGGTCCTACTCTCTTCTGCGTCCGTTCGCGATTCGGCGGCTCGATCTTTCTGGCTACTCAATGGTGATAAGTAATTCCCTCGGATTTGCAGGGGGAGCCACGTGTCCCGATGAGGCAATTCATGTGTGCTACTACCATGGGCCCCTAAGGGCACGCTGGCGCTACAGCAGTTCTGCGCAGACAGGGCGAACGAACATCGTTACGGAACTGCTGCTGAAGCCTCTACTGGCCGGTTTGGCGAAGATCGATGCGGGGTCTTCACTTCAGCCGGACTACTGTATAGCCAAATCCCAGGTAGTGGCTGACGAAATTAAGCGCTGCTACGGCCGCAATGCCCTGGTGATTCATCCGCCCATCGATATGTCGCGCTATTACCCGAGCCGGACGGTGGAGGACTACCATCTGGTCGTTTCTCCTTTGCGGCCGCACAAGCGCATCGACATGGTGATCGCCGCCTGTAACTCGGCCGACAAGCGGCTGTTGATCGTTGGCGAAGGGCCGGACAGGTGGCGCCTGGGGAGACTGGCGGGACCGACGGTCGAGCTGCTGGGCAACCGGACCGAGAGCGAGACGGCAGAACTGCTGGCGCGATGTCAGGCGGTGTTTTGCTTTGACATCGAGGAAGATTTCGACACGATGCCTATGAAGGCGAATGCGTCGGGGCGACCGGCGATTTCCTTTGCAGCAGGCAGCGCGCTGGAAACGATTGCCGACGGAGAGTCCGGTGTTCTGTACCGGGAATACTCGAGGCCGGCCATCGTGGATGCGATGAGGCGCTGCAGCGCGTTGGACTGGGATGCAAACGCCCTGCGGCTTTACGCCAGGCAATTCGATATCCCGGCATTCAGAATTAAATTCACAGCGATGCTCGAGGACATTCTGGGAACCAAGGCAATACGCAAGGCGATAGCGTAAAGCAGGCAATCCAACCGGATTTATTAGCAATGCCGATCGGCAGCTTTGCAGACCATCAGGGGAGGCCCGTTGTTAATTGATGTTCAGCAGTCTCATTTCCCGGTCAATCGCAGCCCCGACGTTCTGATTATCGGGGCCGGGGCCGTGGGTCTGGCAATGGCGGCCCATCTGGTGCGGAACGGCGCTGATGTCGTAGTACTGGAGGCTGGCTCAACGAGTGTACGAGAGGACTCACAGAGGTTTTTCGAAGCTGCGACTTGGTGTGGATACCCGCTCGAAGGCCTGCATGTGGGACGGCTGCGGGTTTTGGGTGGAACCACGAATGCGTGGCCGGGACAGCTGGTTCCTTTCGATCCGATCGTATTTGAGCAGCGGCCATGGGTTTCCGACGAGGCATGGCCGATCAACCGTGATGCTTTGGAGTCGTACTATCAGACCGTCGCTGAGATGCTTGTAGCAGGCTCCGGGCGGACCGAACCGGGAAAATGAAGCAGAATCAATCATTGGCGAGAAGTAGTCCTCCCATGGAGTGGGTGGTCCGCTGGACGGAGGATATCCGAGAAAAGGGGGGAAGGGCGGTCGTGGTCAGGCTCCTCGTGCTTTGGCTGCTGGCGCGGAACATTTTCCGCAAAGGAAATATCACGGCAACGGGTGGTCCGGTCGTCAGTCTCACCACGTATGGCGCGCGCCTGAAGAGTGTCTACCTTGCGATTGAGTCGATCGCGGCGGGATCTGACCGACCGTCCCGTCTCATCCTGTGGCTGGACGAACCAGAACTGCTTGGCAATCTTCCCCCTCCTCTCATCCGACTTCAGCGGCGAGGATTGGAGATCAGGCTGACAGAGAAGTTTGGGCCGCACTGTAAGTACTATCCCTATCTGATCACCGAGGCTTGCCACTCGATTCCTCTAGTCACCGCGGATGACGACATCTTATATCCGAGATGGTGGCTGGAGCGACTGTCACGCGCTTACCGGGAACATCCGGCGGACGTGAATTGCTACCGCGCGCGCGCGGTGATGCTCGAGGAAGATGGCGACCTCAGAGCTTATCGGCAATGGCCTCTGTGCAGGAGCAAGGAGGCAAGGTATTCGCACCTATTAACCGGGGTTTCAGGCGTTGTCTATCCGCCGGAATTATTGGACGACTTGCGTCGAGCTGGAACAGGGTTCATGCAGGTGAGCCCCAAGGCCGACGATCTTTGGCTGCATGCACAGGCAATTCGCGCTGGCTACAAAGTACGGCAGGTGTACATACGGCCGATGCATTTTCCAGTGGTGCCGGGGACAGGGGGATCGTCGCTGCAGGCTTCTAATGTGTACGCAGGAAGGAACGACCTGCAGGCAAAGGAAACCTACACGGAGACCGATATTGCGCGGATGCGTCTGGATTACGAGCTCTCCGGCGAAGGTGGGAGTTGTTACCGTGCTTTAGGGGAGGGGGATGTCAGCGACCTGGTCCCAGTTTGGACGCTTTTCGCGGGATCAACCGAATAAATAGGCAATTAGGGATTGTGAGGCGGCCAAGCCCACCATAGGAAACTAATGGTGAGCGTTAATCATTGGCCTAAAGGTGTAAGCATGCGGGAAAAAACCAGACGGGAAGCGATTTTGCTGAGTCTCCAGACCGCTGCGTATGCAGCGGCCAGCGGGAAAGGCTTGTCATTTTCCGCGGAAATGCCGGACGACTCGCAGTGGCCTTCACTCAAGTCGATCGGGGCGCGTTTTGGCTGTCCTGTCGGAACGGCAACCCCGTATCAGATGCTGCAGGATGCTGCGATTGCGCAGATTGTGACGATGGAGTTCAACCTGCTGACAGCGAGTGGCATGAAATGGGTTGCGATACATCCTGACCCCGACCGATACGATTTCACGGAGGGGGACTGGAATGTGCATTTCGCCGAAGAGCATGGCATGCAGATCCACGGTCACAACCTCTGCTGGAACAATCCTGCGGGCAACCCCGCGTGGCTGCAGAGCGTGCTGAACCGCAATAACGCGCGGGAGATCCTCACATCACACATCACGACGGTGATGAAGAGGTATCAGGGACGAGTCGCTTCGTGGGATGTGGTGAATGAACCTGTCGTGTCGTGGCCGGTGAAGACCGGTGGCCTATATCCCGGAATTTGGCTGCAAACCCTGGGCCCGGAATACCTCGACATCGCGTTTCATGCAGCTGCGGAAGCTGATCCGAAAGCTCTGCGCATCATGAACGTGCACGCGCTCGAACAGGATACCCCCGAAAACGAATTGGCGAGGACCAGGGTGATTGAATGGCTGAAGGAACTGCTGTCCCGCGGGGTTCCCATTCAGGCCGTAGGGATCGAATCGCATCTGGATGCAGCGCGCCCGCTCGCCGACGCGGCGATGTGGAAATTCCTGGCCACCATCCGGGAAATGGGGCTGCGGGTGCTGGTCACCGAACTCGATGTGAAGGAATCACGGGCAACCGGAAATTCCCACGACTGGGACGTGACGATCGCGGACTACTATTCCAACTACCTCGCCGAGGTTCTCTCCACGGTTCAGCCGCAATCGATCATCTTCTGGTCCCTCACAGACCGATGGGATGGAAAAGACAAAGTGCAGGGTCTGCTGCAGAATAATTTGTCACCACGACTGTCACTGTTATCGGCTGCGCAGGCGCTCGAAAAGGGGCCATCGCATGGGTGACATAAGGGCTGCGCTGCCGGCCGCGGAACCACAGGGGGACGACGGAGAGCGGAACCGGCCCGCACTGAATATGGCAACCCGATGGTCCATACCGAATCCGCTGGCGCCGGAAGCCGCCACCGACGCCACGACGCTGTTCGCGCGCCTTGAGACCCTGGCATTGCTTCTCGCTCTTTTCCTCTTCGCAACCGGCGGCGCCTTCCTCGTCGCAGGCATGGAAGAGCACGCTAAGGGATCGGCCACAGTGGTTTCCGCCAGCGGCCCGACCGGATTGCTGCACTCACTGGAGCTCGCCGTTGCTCTGGGAATCTCCCTGTTTCTCGTTATTTCCCGCTGGCGCAGCGCCCTCGGGCTCTCTCTGAGAATGTGGCCGTTCACCGCCTCCGCTGTTCTGGCAGTCCTCTCTTCCCTGTGGTCGATCGATCCATTGCTCAGCCTGCGAAGCGGTCTGTATCTCCTCCTAAATACTTTGCTGGTGTATTACCTCGTGCAGCGATACACGCTGCAGGGCTTGTTGCGTCTGATGATGGGACTGGGAGTGGTTGTGGCCGTGTTAAGCATCGCGACCGCTATCGTGCTCCCGAGCTATGCCCTAGGCATCGCCGGCTCGCACTGGGCACTCCAAGGGGCATTCGTTGCTAAGAACGTAATGGGGAATGTTGCGGTTCTTCTGCTGACGCCGGTGCTCTTCTTGAGAAATATCCGCTTCTCTGTGCGGGCGGCCTACATTTTTGTCTTCCTGGGTCTGATAGCGCTTTCGTTCTCCATTCAGGCGTGGGCGGCTACCCTGTTCTGTTTCGGCTTCGCTGGTGCGGGGATTCTGTTACGCCGCCTGCGCAACCGAGATGCCGTGTGGCTGGCGTATGTCACGCTGCTGCCGGCAGCCATGGCCCTACTGATCCTCGTGACCTACCGGATCGAGATTCTTGGGTTCCTAGGAAAAGATCCCACGCTGAGCGGCCGTACGGTGATCTGGGATGCGGTGTTGCGGTCGATTGCAAAGCGGCCTGTTTTCGGGTGGGGCTATAACGCATTCTGGCAGGGTTTCAAAGGTGAATCGGCGGACGTATTCCTGATAGTTCACTTTCCTATTGCACAATCGCAAAATGGGCCCCTCGAAGTGTTGCTGGCACTTGGGGGAGTAGGATTGGGCATTGTTCTGACGACGTTTGTCCAGGGGTTCCGTAATTTGCTTCATTGTTTCCGGCTGGGAGCGGCAGATGAGGCGGCCTGGTATCTGCTGATTATTCTCCTGACCATCTACTATTCGATTGGTGAGGCCTATTTCCAACAGCCTAACTCGCTGGGATCGATGATGTACATCCTCGCCTGCACTGGGCTGTTCGCGGAGGCGCAGCGTGCACACGCGGGCTTGCAGGTGCTCAATCGCGGTACAGGTCTTGCGAGGAGCATGCCACTATCCGCTCCGGCCTATTGCGACCGGGAACACCAACAAACGCCAGCGTAACGCAGCACACAGCACGTTCTTGTCAGCCGGTCTGCGCGGGTGATCTTCTTCAAACAACGGACTCGGTTCGCACGCACGGTCGCTGCCAGCATCCACTTCGACGATGCGTAAAAGGGAAGACGGAGGCGTATGGCTCATCGAGTTGCATCTTTCGCCGCTGCAATCGCTTACATAATCCGCGCAAGGCAGGCTGCAAGCGTCCAGCGAGAAAAGGACGCAACCAGCGCAAATTCTGTGCAGGAGCAGTGGGTGCTTTGAATTTCGGGTTGATGTTTGTGATAGTGAGGAATCTCACCTCTGATCGCCAATGTCCCGTGATTTTCTTATGAGTCCGAGGTAATTTGCCACGCCGAAAATTCCCCGGCTCACGCTCCTGACGACGCACCGTACGCGGGAAGAAAGAATGCATCCCGAATGCGCCGCCGCAGGGCCGGAGTTACCAGGAAGACGCCTAGGATCAGGGCGATATTCGCTGGCGTCGGCGATCCCCGCAAAATGCATTCATGCAGCAGGACCCGCAGTCCGGCCACGCCGGCTTTGTCCTCGGCAGCGCGACCCACGCAGGAGCCGGCAATGAAGCGCGAATAGCCTCGGCGCGTCATCTTGTGGCGGTTGGCTCGGCCCCAGGCAAGCCGCGATTCCCAGCTCAGCTTGCTGGTGATCGTGGAGCGGTCCTCCGGCGCGTGGTAAATCGACAGCGGCTCCGGAACCACGGAGAGCGTAACGCCCGGCGTCGTGGTCGCGCGAAGGAACCAGTCGATGTCCTGGAAGCTGGAAAGCTCCTTCCTGAAGGGCACTTCCAGGAAGAGCTCCCGCGAGCAGAAGAACGTCGACGTCTGGAAATAGCACAGATAATCGAACATGAAATCCGCAATCGGCTCGTCGGCCTCCGGCAGCCGCCTCGGCCGCAGCACATCCGGACCGCCGGATCGCCGAACAATGTAACGGCATACCACTACGGCCTCCCGGCCCGCCGCGCTCTCAGCCGCCATTAGCTGCTCGGCTAACTTAGTCGGCAGCCACTCATCGTCGTCATCCAGCAACGCGATCCACCGGCCCCGCGCCCTGCGCGCCCCGATGTTCCTGGCTTCTGCTCCGCCTGCGCTCTGCTCGAGCGAAACCCGCACCAGTCGGCTGTCCGTGATTTGATCGAGCTCGGATTCGGTTTCCGGATCCGGGCCATCGATCACGACAACGATCTCGATCTTCCGCTCCGTCTGCCTCATGGCGCTGACAATCGCCCGGCGCACCAGCTGCGGACGCCCTCGGGTCGGGACTACCACACTCACCAGCGGGCTTGTGCGAGGGTTCATAAGATTCATGCCGCGCTAGTGGGTATACAGAGCTGCTGAGGCCACTGACGCGGTAATCCCCGCAGCTCCCAGCCCGATTCCCTTCACATAGCTGAAGGGTACGAAGACAATATCTCCGGCCTCCAGCGCCACATCCATATCCTTGCCCTTCTGCATACGCGAAATCTGGATCCGCGTTTCATTGAGGCTGCCGTCGGGATTTTTGCGGATGAGCCGTGCGTGCTCGGGTACCGCCGTCTTATTCAGGCCGCCAGCCTGCGCGATAATCTGCAGAGTAGTCAGCTGCGAGCGGTTGTCATCCATCGTGTAACCGCCGGGGTTCTTTACGTCACCGAGAACGTAGACAATGCCGGCCTTTTCCACCAGCACCGTGTCTCCGGGATACACCAGCACCGTCTTGTCGAACGCGGCGTTCGCGTCATTGGAGAGGAAGTACGATACCTTCTCTCCATCGAGGCCGTGGCGTTTAATCGTGATGTTGCGGTCGGCGATTGGAGTTACCCCTCCGGCCATTGCCAGAATGTCAATAACCGAGCGCGGTGCCGTGATCTGGTAAGAACCCGGCTGATGGACTTCGCCGAGCACCGAGACGTTCTGCGTCGCATACTGGTCGATGAAGACCGTCACCTGGGGGTGCTGGACGATCTTGCCCTCCACGAGGCGGCGCTCGATCTCGCGCGCAGCCTCGGCAGGCGGCCTACCGGCCAGGTGAACGTTGCCCAGGAATTCCACCGCAGCGTCACCGGAGTCCGAGACGCGCACGTGCTGTTCCATCTCGGGCGTATCGAATACCTGGATGTGCAGCAGATCGCCGGGTCCGATCACGAGTTTACTTGCCTGCCCGCACACGTTCAGCGACAGCAAACTCACCAAAAACGGCAACAGCCAGCTACGCGTTCGCACGCCGTTCCTCCCGCGGGAGGCGAAGATAATCGCTTCCGTAGTAGTCATGAAACGCATAAGACCCGGTCTTCACCCCGTTCAGCGCTATGCGCACATCGCTGTGCCGCTTGTGCATCTCCAGCCTGTTCAAAGCCCGCCGGAGCGAAATCCGTGGCGTTTGTCCGATGCGGGCAACCACGATGGTCGTGTCGGCCAGCATGGAAAGCGAGACAGCATCGTTAACCGGCAGGATCGGCGGCCCGTCGATGATGATGACGTCGAATTTCTCGCGGCACGCCTGCACCACGGCGCTCATTCGGCTGGACTCCAGAAGATCGATCGAGTCCGGCGCATCGCGTCCCGCTTCCATCAGACGAAGCGTCGGAAGGCTGACCGGCAGCGGAGTCAGCATGCTGTCCTCCGGATCGGCCGTATCCTGACGCAACAACCGGCTCAGACCGCCGTGGTCCTCGAGGTCCAGATCGGCACCGAGGCGGGGCCGGTACAGATCGGCCTCGATCAGAAGAACCTTGCGCCCCTGCTGCGCCATCGCAACCGCAAGACCCTTGGCAATCGTGGTCTTGCCTTCCCCTGGCAAAGCACTGCCGATCAGAACGACCCGCGGCGGCTTAAGAACATCGTTCATCATCAGCGAACTGCGCAGCCCCCGCATCGCCTGATGAAAGGCCGATCGCGACGAACTGACATCCTCGAGCGAATAGCCGCCGCGCTTGGAGCGCAGATGAGGGATAACGCCGATCAAGGGAAGGGAGCCGCACTCGATCTCGTCAACGGTCTGCACGCGGCGGTCAACAATATCGACAAACAGGGCGCTGGAGCTGCTCAGGAACAGTCCTGCACCGACGGCGGCCGCCATGAACAAAAGAACGTTCGGCCAACTCGGCTTTGCCGGGGTGCGGCCAGGATCAACCGTCGCGATGTTGGATGAGCGCAGGCCCTGCACCAAACCGGCTTCCTGCAGCCGCTTGGTGAGATCTTCGTAGAGGCCGCGCGTCTCATCGGCTTCCTTGCGGACAATGGTAAAATCAATCGCCTTGTTGTTGAGCTGGTCGGCCTTTTGCCGCGTCTGCTCGAAAAGGTTGCGGGTGTTCTCCTCAGTTTTCAGCGCGACATCGTAGTCACTCTGTGCGCGGGCCGCGATGCGGGCATCTTCGGCGGCGATGGACCGATCGAGACCCACCAGAGCCGCGCGCTTTTCATTCAGCGGAGGGTAATTGTCGCCGAACTTCGCCGCGTCATGCGCTATATCTTCCGTGAGGGAAGCTTCCTGTTCACGGAGAGTCTGTATGACCGCCAGAGAATTGCTCATCGAAGGAGAGCTTCCGGCGATGGCATTGCCGGTGAGCCCTGAGATCAGCTCGGGATTGCCGCTCTTTACAACCTGGTAGAGCGCGCCCTTGAGAATCCGGCTGGACTGGGCAGCAGTCAGCGCAGCGGTCGCTTGCTGCACCTGATCGAGGACCGTGCTGTAAATCTGTTCCTTACCGGTGGCGTCCGTATCGCCGAGACTGAAAACCCCCATCTGCTGCTGGAGCTGAACCACTTTGGACTGGAGGTTTTCGCTCTGTCTGCGCAAATCGCCGAGCTGACCGGTCAGCCACTCCGATGCCTGCATACCGGCCGCCGAGTGCGTCTGGAGGTTGAACGCGACCAGCGCCTGGATCAGATGGTTGACAACCTGACCCGCGAGCACTGGATCCATGGAGCGATAGCTGATATCAATGATGCGCGTGCCAGATTCAGTCTTGATCTTGAGATTATGACTGAAGATGTGAAGGGAGCGCGCCTCGCGGGCCGGCTCGCTCAGCACAGACTGATGCTGCCCGAAGGGCAGCAGGTTCAGGACCAGCGAAACATAGCCAACGCGCTGGAAGTCGGGCGAATTCTCAAGATTCAGTTCCCGGATGACGCGCAGCGCCAAAGTATTGGACTTCAGAATGTCGGCCTGCGTTTCAAGGTCCAGTCCCGTCGTCATCGCGTCCGGCGTCACTTCCTGACCATTGAAGACGTCAGACAGTTCCATGCCGCCCATGGATTCGTTCTGCACTTCGATGCTGCCAGTAGCGGAATAACGGCGAACAGCGATACAGCAATACAGCGCAGCGAGCAGAACCACGCCTCCCAGCGTGACGTAAAAAACCCGTCTGCGGCGGAGGTAAATCGGCCACAGGTCTCTGATCGACAAATCGGCTACGGGAAGCGGCGTTGCATCGACGAGTGTTGTCACTGAGGGTTCCTTTGGGGGACCGTGGGATGGATGATGGCCGAGCAGACTACGCCAATAAGCCAGCTCACCGCGAAATCATGGGTTCATCATGGAGGCAGGAGGGGCCGAAAACAAGAGCAGAAGCCTGCTATGGCAGGGCGAAACTAGAGCGCGACGTCGGCCGTTGCAAGACTGGTCTGAGTCTGCCGGCTCAGTTTGAACTGGACCGCAATCCACAGCGAAAGGAGTAACAGCCCATCCGAAGCCAGACTCGTCCATGTCGCGCCCAACCAACCATATCTGGGCAGAATCAGCAGGTTCAGCCCAACGTTCACGGCGGCTACAGCGACCTGGATCGCGCACCGCAGGCCCTGAAGCCCCGCACCCGATAACGAGTCGGCGAGAAACGAATGAACGCTTCGGATAAGCGGCAGAAAGGCCAGCCATCGCAGGGCCGGAACCGTCTGCGCATAACTCGCGCCGACAAGGTGGGGCAGCAGCGGGGCCCCAATCCAAAGAGCCGGACCCAACACCACGCTGTAGAGACAGGCACGCCCGATCTGCGTACGCGCATACGCGTACGCTGGCCGCATTCCTCCGACCCCGTAGCGAAAGAAATGAGGATAGGCCGCCGATACCAGCGCCCGCACCGGCGTCATGCTCACGTCGATAATGCGATATGCCGCCGCATAAATCCCAACCTCCGCAAAAGAATATCCACTCAGCATCACCTTATCGATGTCGTTGTAGATCGTGGCCGCGGCCGTTCCCACACTGAAGTAGATGCCCTCACGAACGTCCGCTATCAGGCTTGGCAGATCGAACTCGGGCCGACCCCAGCTGCGATACGCCCGATATACCGCGTAGCCGGTTCCCGCCGCCGTCGCCGCTACATAGGCCCACGTCCACCAAAGCAGCGTCACCCGATGCCCAAAGGGTGCAAGGATCGCAATGGCCGCCAGGCGCAGGGCGCTGCTGACGACCGCCTGGATGGCGTTGTCCTTCATCCGGTCGATTGCGCCAAAACCAAACATCGCCAGTTCGGTCACTCTCATAAGGATGAGATCGGAGCAGCAGATCCCCGCGATCACACCCAACGGAATTCGAAGGCGGAAAAGAATATCGATGGCGAAGACGATCGCGACGAAGACGCTGCCGGAAACCATGGTTGCTGCCAGGCCGTTGCCCCAGCAGACGCTTGCGCTGCGCTTCCCCGACCGCACGTTCTTGACGAAAAGATTGTTTGTGCCCAAGCCCGAAAACGGCGTAAGTACGCCAGCCAGCGCCACGATGGCAGCAAACGCACCATAGCGGCTGGGTCCCAGAATCCGCGCAATCAGCACGAAATAGACGGCCTGGATCACCAGCCTCAGCCCCTGGCCGAGGGTCAGATGCCCCGTGTCTCTCGCGAAAGAGCTCCGTTTCAGTCGATCAAGCAGGCGCATAGGTTATCCAGGCGATCGGTACTGCCGGTGTACCCCGAGCCCGGATAGCCGCGCTCCGGTCTGTCTGTCCAGGATGCCGGCCGAGGCTGCCTCTTTCATCCCAGCACAAGATCCCGGGCGCTCCAGTATGCTACCTTGAGCATAACCTCCGTCTTGCTGCGCACGGGAAGCCGCGCCCAAAATGTTCTCGTAAGATCGCGGCACTCGGATTCGAACCCGCCCGACATCCAGCACATGCCGAAATTCCTCGAGAACAATTTGGTGCCAACGCGCTCCAGATCCGGAAAGCGCTCCCACAGGCAAATGCCCGTCAGCAATCCTGTCTTGCTGACCAGCCGCTTCCTCCCCGCTTTGAGGCCTGTATAAAGGTTCGATCCATGGATCCGCTGAAGCGTGATCTCCTCCGCCATCCGCCACCCCGGCGCCAGGGAGATTGCGCTCAACTTGATATATCCATCGCTGGTGATCCGTATCATCTCCGGCATCGGCAAAATTCGGGCGAGTAGATTGCGCCGCATTGAAATACCAGAAGTGCTCGTCGGTATATTAGGCGGAGTGCCGGCAGCCATGTCCCGACGAAAGTCAACCGCGCCCACTTTCCACTCGGATGCCAGCGGATTCTGTTCACCTGTCACATCGTTAAACTGACGCACTCTGTCGAAGCACCAGCCGATCTCCGGATGCCTCTCAAACGTCTGATAAACCTTTTCGACCTTCTCGGCGGCAAACAGATCGTCCGCGTCAAGAAAGCAGACGATTCCTCCGCTGCTCCGCTCAAAGCCGGCATTGAACGCTGTGGCTTGCCCCCCATTTTCCTTGAGAACAGGGATGATCCTGTCTCCATAGCTCGCAATAATCTCACGCGAGCCATCGGTCGAGCCATCATCCACAACAATAACTTCTAGGTTCTCGTAAGTCTGGCAAAGCGCGCTCTCGATCGCCTTTTCCAGAAAGCGCCCGTAGTTATAGTTATTGATCAGAATGCTGACCAGAGGGGGTATCGGCAACATGCTCTCCCTGGGAGCCGTGCTCCCGGTTCCAGTTGTGAGTTCTCCGTCGAACCGCATGGAAGCGCAGCCCCCGCCGCCGTCTTTTTGAATTATGCAAACAGCTTACGACTCTCACAAGAGCAGAACACTGCCAAACCCGCAAATCCCACCGCAATAAGAATTGGCAGACCCCTGCCATATAAGGATTTGCTCAACCCCTTCAAGATAGAGACAGCGGTTGCCGGCTCGCACCGCATCTGCGGGATCCCGACGAGGTGCCTACGGAGACAGCAGGGATGACGGAGAAGTTCACGCACCTGGTGCTGACCCGCTTCAACACAGCGGTGGGTTATGCTCCCTGGGCCAGACGACTGGATTCGAAGTGGCTCGAGTCTCGGCTGGTGTTCTTTGAGAGGTATTGTTTTCCGTCGATGGCAGCACAGCGCGGGGCGCACTTCGACTGGATCGTATTCTGCGACATGAACAGCCCGAACTGGTTTCGCGAGAAGATGGCCTCGTTCGAACCTCTGGTGAGGCCGTTCTATGTGGATGGCTGGCTGACTGATGAACGGATCGCCAACACTCTCGCGGAGGCTGGCCTGGTCTTGACGCCGTATCTGATCACGACGCGCCTCGACAACGATGACGCCCTCGCTAGCCATCACTTGGCTGCAGTGCAGAGCGCGTTCCACGAGCAGGATCGGGAGTTTGTCGAATTTCCCTTGGGGATTCAGTCGTTTCGCGGACATCTGTACACGGTCTACTGGCCTTCTAACCCATTCCTGTCTCTAATTGAAAAGGTGGGCAAAGGCAATCAGTTCACGACGGTATGCAGCGTCCGGCACGATCAGGTGCGCAGTGCGGGAAAGATCTGCAGTCTGATGCGGACTCCGCAATGGCTCCAACTCCTCCATGGCGACAACCTTGGCAATACGCTGCGGGGATGGCCGCGCCTGAAAAGCCGTGGCCATCCAGACTTCGGGGTGCTGTGGCCAGCGATGGAGCAGCACGATTCCTTGCCGCAGCGAATGCTGTTCAGCGCGGCGGCGTATGGTGACCGGGCAAAGCGCTGGCTGATTCGACACGCCAGCTCTGCCTAGGATCACTGCTGAATGGTACGGTGTTATGCTGCCACAGGCGTGCGCCTTGGGCAGCCGAACGGCGGAAGCAGGGAGAGCGGTTCCATGGAGTTTCGATCCTGGCGCTTGCAGTTGACTTGGCACCACATTGTTTGCTCTTCTCTGCCGAAGTGGACCGAACCGAAGCTCCGTACGCTTCTGGGCTGGCCCACTTCGGCCTGTATGCAACGCAACAGACCCCGGATGCGCCGGGTCGACGCAAAGTTCGCTCTCGTCAGCGAGGGTCGCGGGTATTCCGAATGGAAACGAAGCGGTTAACCGACGGGCA
>Ga0182015_10002497_pt1 | contig 22053 bp, 16 predicted proteins | sample 712P3MmetaG_FD_120478 | JGI IMG/M metagenome (GOLD analysis project Ga0182015, IMG submission 120478) | Permafrost microbial communities from Stordalen Mire, Sweden - 712P3M metaG | ecosystem: Environmental > Terrestrial > Soil > Wetlands > Permafrost | place: Sweden: Stordalen | collected...
AAAGGCGTACAAAGGACTGGACTGTAGGCGACCGGAAAATCTGCCGGAGCTTGCAAAGTCAGGGTGCACTGAATATAAGGATGAAGGGGCGAATTTAGCGCGATCGCAGTTCGGCAGGAACCAACCTCTTGTCTCCTTCACGCCGCGTATTCCTTAAATCTCTTAGCCGATCCGGTCTGGTCTTGTCGCTGGAGAGCGTCCTTGGACTCGCGAATCCCAGGTGGCTGCGAGCTCAGTCCATGCAGGACGAGAAAAACGGTCTGAAGAAAGAGCTCTCTGAAGGCAACGACCTGGGAGTGAGTTTTCTGAATGTGGCTCGCGAATCCGGTCTGAGCGTGAAGACGATCTTCGGCGGCGAGCACAAGAACAAATATCTGCTCGAGACCACTGGTTGCGGGGTCGCGTTCTATGACTACGATAACGACGGATGGCTCGATATTTTTCTGGTGAATGGCTGGCGGCTGGAAGGATTCCCGGCCGGCAGCGAACCCACGTCCCATCTTTTTCACAACAATCGCGATGGCACTTTCACGGACGTGACCGCCAAAGCTGGAGTAGCGAATTCCGGCTGGGGACAAGGGGTGTGCGTCGGCGACTATGACAATGACGGTTGGGAAGACTTGTTCGTAACGTATTACGGCAAGAATGTTCTCTATCACAACAACGGAGACGGAACCTTCACCGACGTAAGTGTGAAGGCGGGCGTGGCGGGCAAGGGCACACGGTGGAACACGGGATGTGCCTTCGTCGATTACGACCGAGACGGACGCCTCGATCTGTTCGTTGCCAATTACATCGATATGGATCTGGCCACTGCGCCGGTGCCGGAGTCAGGTCCGTGTCTTTACAAAGGCGTGCTTGTCGCATGCGGCCCGCCGGGGCTGCAGGGTGGGAAAAATATTCTTTACCACAACAACGGAGACGGGACATTTAGCGACCTCTCGGAAGCGGCCGGAATTTTTCGCGCGAACGGTACGTACGGATTGGGCGTGCTCACCGCCGATTTTGATAACGACGGCTGGCCTGACATTTACGTGGCCAACGACTCCACGGCCAGTGCGCTTTATCACAATAAGAAGAACGGAACGTTCGAAGACATTGCGGTCGAGGCCGGCTGCGCTCTCAGTCCTGACGGGAAGCCGCAGGCCGGCATGGGAGTATCCGCCGCAGATTATGATCTGGATGGCAACCTCGATCTGCTGAAGACAAACTTCGCGGGCGACACGCCTTCGCTCTATCACAACCTTGGCGGAGGGAACTTCGAAGACGCGACGTTCACCGCGGGGTTGGGGGCGCACACGCAATTTCTGGGTTGGGGTTGCGGATTTTTCGATTTCGACAACGACGGCTGGCCTGACATTTTGATCTGCAACGGCCACGTCTATCCCGAGGTCGAGCAACTGAAAACCGAGGCGGGCTATCCTCAGCGGAAATTGCTTTACCGCAATCTGCGCAATGGGCATTTTGCCGACGTTTCCTTCCAGGCGGGATCGGGGATCTCGAATCCGGCGCCGTGCCGCGGATGCGCGTTCGGTGACTTCGACAATGACGGCGATATCGACGTGGTGGTCAACACGGTCAACGATTATCCGCAGTTATTGCGTTGCGATTCCAAGGTGGAGAATAACTGGATCAAGGTTCGCACCATCGGAACGAAGTCGAACCGCAGCGGGATTGGAGCGCGGCTGACTTGCACGACGCATCCTGCCGGGGAAGCGAAACCGCATCAACAGATTGACGAAGTGCGCAGCGGCGGCAGTTATATCTCGCAAAGCGATTTGCGAGTGCACTTTGGATTGGGGAAGGCCAAAAAAGTGGAGGTGCTCGAAATCCGCTGGCCCAGTGGTCACCTCGACACGCTGAAAGACGTGAAAGCGAACCAGTTGATTTTTGTGAAAGAGGGCGAGGGAATCAGCCGGACGATGCAGTTCACGAAAGATTCTAAATTAATGAAATAAGCTGGAGGAAAACTTCTTGAGTTAACCACAAAGGGCACAAAGTGACACGAAGAAAACCTAACCGAGGCGGTTCACGGCTTCTTCGTTTCCGGCGGGACTGCCGCACCAGTTCCCTCTTTCACCGTATGAATTGCGTCTACGGCGAGATCGGCAAATTTTTCCACCAGACCACTCGGCCAACGCATCTCTACCCATTCAATTCTTGCGGCCGATCCCAGGCCGAAGTGCACTCGCATATCGCTATTGGAAACATAGCTGGAACCGCTGCGCACTTCATCGACCAGAACCCGGTTGGCGGTCTTCACGGAGACCCGGGCACCGATGCCGTCGCGATTCGATTTCGTCCCCACGGTGCGAATTGCGATCCAGTGATTGGGGTTGCGAAACTGGTTCACCAGCAGGCTGGGTGCGGCATTCATATTGCTGATCACGGCGGACATGCGACCATCGTTCCACAAATCTCCCACTGCGAGGCCGCGCGACGAAGCCACGGAGCTGATGCCGGATCCGGCTGAAGCCGAAATGTCGGAGAACGTGCCGTCCCCATTATTGTGATATAAGATGCGCGGCTCTTTGTAACTGCTACCCAGGTGCTGGCTATCGACCTCGGGATAAACGTGGCCATTGACCAACATCAAGTCGGGCCAGCCGTCATTATCGAAGTCAAGAAACATTGTTCCCCAGCCCAGGTACTGGGTATACAAACCAAGTCCCGCCGAGGAAGTGGCGTCGGTGAAGGTGCCGTCGCCGTTGTTACGATACAGAGTGGAAGTATCGTCGGAGAAATTTGTCTTGAAGATATCCAGATGGCCGTCGCCGTTGTAATCGGCGATGGTTGAACCCATGCCTGCCTGCTCGCGGCCGTCTTCGTTGAAGGCAGCTCCTGCAGTTACCGCTACGTCAGTGAACGTACCATCGTGGTGGTTACGATAAAGGATACTGGGCGTGCTGTCGCAGGCGATGAAGATATCGGGCCAGCCGTCCTCGTCGAAATCCAGAGTGGAAACGCTGAAGGCGTAATGTCCGTCGGTTCGATCGATGTGGGCTTTCGTAGTGACGTCTTCAAATGTGCCGTCTCCCAGGTTGTGATAAAGAATATTCTTTGCGCCGGGTAACCCGCGCGGGCCGCACATCACGGGAACGCCCTTCCATATGCAGGTGGGTCGCTCGCCCGGTGCAGGCGCGGTCGCAAGATCAAAGTCCACATAGTTTGCCACCATAAGATCGAGCCGTCCGTCGCGATCGTAGTCAACGAAGGCACATCCGGTGCCCCAGGCTTTTCCCGATCCAGCGACTCCAGCCTTCTCTGCCACTTCAGTGAAAACGCCGTGCTGGTTGTGGTAGAGGCGGTTCTGGCCGTAGTAAGTGACGTAGAGATCCTCCCAGCCATCGTTGTCGTAGTCTCCGACGCAGACGCCTTGTCCCCAGCCCGTTGCGTTCAGTCCGGCCTTCGCGGTCACGTCGGTGAAAGTGCCATCCTGATTGTTACGGTAGAGATGATTGCTGGGCGCGGATGGACCGCGAGACGCCCCAAGCCGGGTCCCGTTCACTAAGAAGATGTCAGGCCAGCCGTCGTTGTCGTAATCGAAGACGGCGACACCGGTGCCCGTGGTCTCGATGATGTACTTCTTGGTATCGATGCCGCCGAAGATTTCCTGCATGGTCAGGCCAGCTTTCTCGGCTACATCAATGAAGTTGGCTATCGGCTTAACGGGTGAGGAAGGCTTGACCTGTTGGCCTGGGCTGGAGGCCACGAATGCCGCCAGAGTCGTGGCGAAGGCGATTTGGCGGTACGCCAGAGGAAGACGGCATCGAAATCGAAAGCGCATGTCTCAGCTTCGAATGGTAGGTGGGCAAGTAAGATTGGTCAATGCGGCGTGGATGGATTCTCGGGGGGGGCGGAAAGAGGGAGTTGCGCTATCCTGAAGGCCGGTGCCAGAAATCATGCGCGGCAGGGCAAAATTTTATTTCACACTGCTGGTTCTCGTCATCACGGGCGGCGTCGCGGGAGCGGCGGCGCAGGCGCCTGCGAACAACGGCAGTTCCGCGGCTTACGAAAGCGGCCGCATCGCGATGCAACGTGGAGACTTGCCGGCAGCGCATGCGGCTTTCGCGAAAGCGGTCCGGCTTAATCCGCGAAATCCTGACGCTCAAAATATGCTGGGCCAGGTTTTGTTAGCGCAAGGGAATCTCGACGACGCGATCACCCATTTTCGGACTCTGGTGCGGCTTCGCCCGAAGCTGGCCATCGCTCACGCCTACCTGGCGCAGGCTCTGCAGGCCAAGGGTCTGTTGGACGGGGCGATCAGTGAACTCCGCACTGCGGTGGATTTAGCGCCACAGCAATGGGAGGCGCACCAGGCGCTCGGACGCGCTCTTGTTTTGCAGTATAAGACGGACGAAGCAATCGCCGAGTTCAAGGAGGCAACGCGGCTGGCGCCGCAGGAGGCCGAGTTACATGACGAACTGGGGTCGGTGCTAGCTCAGCAATCGCGATTTGAAGAAGCCGAGAAAGAGTTCCGAGACGCGATAAAGTTAAACTCGGAGTATGAGCCGGCCTATTTTCATCTCGGCGTTACTCTTTCGAGCGAAGGCGAGAAACAAAAAGCTCAGATAGAACTGGACCGTGCAGTCAAGCTTGATCCCAGGGACGCGATGGCCTGGTATTACCGGGGCACAATACTCGAGGCCGGAGCCAATCCCGACGAAGGGCTGCGATCGTTCGAAGAGGCGGTCAAGCTTAAGCCTGACTTCGCACCGCTGCAAACCAGCCTGGGTCTTTTGCTGCAGCGGCGGGAAGATCCGGATGGCGCCGTGGCGGCGTTTACCAAAGTTGCCGGACTCACACCATCGGATCCGGAAGCTCACAACAATTTAGCTCTGGCTCTGCTGCAACGGGGTGAAGCCGACGCTGCCACAAAAGAATTTCAAGAAGCCATCCGGCTTCGGCCCGACGATGCTGGATTTCAAGGCAACCTGGGAACAGCGTACTTGCAGAAGACGGACTTTGAGGCCGCGGTTGCGCAGTTTCGCGTTGCTCTTAAGCTGGAGCCGGCGAGACCCAGCCTGCACCATGACTTGGCTCTAGCGCTCAAGCTAAAAGACGATCTCCCGGGGGCAATCGCCGAATGGAGGGAGGCGATTCGCCTGGACCCCCAATTGGCGGACGCGCATTACAGTCTGGGAGTGACTCTGTGGCAGTCAGGAGATTTCGCCGGTGCGGCGGAAGAATTGCGGCAAGCGATTCAGGTTCGGCCGAACTACGCAGAGGCCTACTACACGCTTGGTACAGTCCTCAAGCAAATGAATCAGCTACCTGAGGCGGCCGAGGCGCTTCGGCAGGCGATTCGACTCGATCCGGATTTTGCGGGCGCTCACACGACGTTGGCGAGTGTGCTGCGTCAGCTGGGCGACGGCGCCGGGGCAGCGGCCGAAGGTAAAGCCGGCGCCGAAATGACCAAGGCGAAAACCGATCTGCAGGCTGCCACTTTCGCCACCAACTCCGGCCGCCGATTGCTCAGCGCCGGCGACCTTGATGGCGCGATTTCCCAGTTCCGCACCGCAATTCGCGTTGAGCCTTCCTATGCGGTGGCGCACTACGAACTTGGCCTGGCGCTTAGTCAGAAAGGTGCAAAGGAGGAGGCAGATGGGGAATATCGGAAAGCCGCCCAACTGGACCCTCATCTCATCCCGCCGGGAACGTCTGCTCCTTAGTTGAGCATTGCAGAAGTTGAGCAGTCTTATAGACACTCCCCGCCCGCAACTTTGTGACTAGCCGCCGCGCTTGCGCACGGCCACAAGATCCGTCATCACGGGAACTCCATGTGCCACCTTCACTCGCAACAGGGCCTCGAAGGGTTTCAGGTCCGCCGCCCTGGAGACTCCCAGGACATGCAATAGCTGCTCGAGCGAATCCTGGCGGCAAACGTATTCCGCTGCCGCTTGCGTGCCGAAAGTGGTGGTTCCAGCCAGGATCACGACGGAGCGGGCGGGGTCGATGCCCGACACCAGCCCGATCACGGCGTAATCCTCTGTGGTCGGCTGGCTGGGGAGACTGGCGAGAAACAGCTTTGGCTCACCGGGTTGAGGGTGGGCGTTGAGCACTCCCAGGTCGCCTTTGCGGGGGCCGTCGGAAATCCGCTGAAAAACGAATTCCTGAGTTCCGGGGATATCCAAGAGGGTGAGATTCTCGGCCGGGGAACCGACGAGAATGAGATCGTTGTTCTTGGCATCGTCCAAAGAGAAGAGGCTGCCGCGTTTTACGCGAAGCTGCCGGTTGAAGAGGACGAAAATGTGATCGAGTTGGTGAACCGCCAGCACCTCGCCCACTCCGGTGTAATGATCCAAGATGAGGGACCCAGAGTCGGCCGAGGGATTGAAGTACCGCATGCCGGTCTCCGGCCGGCCCACGAAGTTACCATTGCTGAAGATCACCCACGGCGGCTGGGAACCAGTGACAAAGCGATTCCAAAACACCTGGTAGGCGGCGGGAATAGACTCTTTTGGATTCGTTTGAATCCGCCTGCCAGCGATCAGCACCCAGGAGAAGAGCAGCAAGACCGAGAGCACCACCACTGCGATTACCCAGCCATGGTTCGATGGTTGTGCTAGTGTCTTCCAATCGACGTTCTCCATCCTCCGGGCGCGTTCAGCCATCGGAAGGGGTGTCATGGGAACGCGGAACGTGAGCGTGTAGGATCCTTTAGGCAGCTCAACGATAACGGAATCGTGCTGCCCCTCGCCGGCATAATATTCCTCCAACTTCACGCGCAGGCGTCCCGCCTGCACTCGCACCGACGAGTCGCTTTGGGGATCGAAATCACTGGACCGGCCCAGGACCTCGATGGCGATCTGGTATTCCTTGAGCGCCACGCCGGGGTGATCGAGAGCGCGGTCGGCGAGATAGCGGAGCAACTTGCAAAGCGCCTCCGAGCCTCGGAGGCTATGACTATTAATAAGCCTATCTACTTGTTGGAAGCATTGCTCTCGTCCCGCGTCGTAACTGTGGGTCAAAGCCATGTGACAATCGGAGTAACGGTCCTCCGTATTTCGACGAGCCGCAATAGTTTACTCCCGGTAACGGTATGAAACCTAATGTAACTTAATTCGATAGTGCTTTTGTACTAGGACTGCACGCTGAAGGGACAAGTCAGTTCCACGTTCTCTGGGGCATCACTTGAAAGGTCCGAGGAGGCAGTTCATGAAGAGGTCATCTTTTGCCGCGGCGGCGGCATCCGTTCTTCTCTGCGCTCTGTGGGTGCCGAAAGCATCCGGTCAGGCAGTTTTCGGCGGCATCGGTGGCACGGTCAACGACTCTTCGGGCGCGGCTGTCGCTAACGCAAAGGTCACGGTAGTTGATCAAGCGAAAGGGACGACTGACCAAGCCACAACCAACGATAGTGGCAATTACAGTGTCACCCACTTAATTCCCGACCCTTATACCGTGCGCATCGAGGCACAAGGCTTCAAAGTGATCGAGTTTAAAGACGTCGCCGTGTCGGCCGACGCCACCGCCCGCATCGACGGGCAATTTCAGGTGGGCTCGACGAGTGAACAAGTCGAGGTAACCGCCGAGGCGGAGCAACTGAAGACCGACCGCGCCGACGTCTCGATCGAGTTCAATGAGAAGTATGTGGAAGACTTGCCGATCATGAACCGCAACTTCACTTCGTTCGAACTGCTGTCGCCGGGCACCCAGAAGATTGTGTGCTGGAGCCACGCCGCGACCGAGAACCCGCAAGGCAGCCAGCAGATCTTTGTGAATGGCCAGCATTTCAGCGGCACGGCTTTTGAACTTGACGGCACCGACAATCAGGACCCGATCCTAGGCATCATTGTGGTGAACCCGAACTTGGATGCAATTCAGGAAACAAAAATCGACCTGCAGAATTTTGACGCAGAATTTGGCAAAGCACTGGGTGGCGTAGTCACAGTACAGACGAAATCGGGGAGCAATGAGTTTCACGGAGAGGGCTTCTGGTTCCGGCGCACGGACGCGACCGCGGCTCGCGATCCATTCACGCAGTACGCTGCGAATCCAGTTACCGGTAAATTCATACCATCCGACAAGTGGCAGCAGTTCGGGGGCACCATTGGTGGCCCCATCATCAAGAACAAACTGTTCTTCTTTGGCGATTATCAAGCCACGCGCGAAACGAATGGAACAACCAACCTGCTGACCGTTCCTACCGCTACCGCCAAGCAGACGTGCAATCCCGCGACTTCCACCGGCGTTTGCGATCTGAGCCAGTATCTCGCTGTAGAGCAAGGCGGCAGCACGAGTTTAGGCATTCTGGGCGGGCAGGTCTTCAAACCGGTGGCAGGGGATGGGGGTTTGGGTCGTGTTGCATACGCCAACAACCAGATTCCGATTGGAGACATCTCTCCGCAAGCCGCCGCCATCCTTGCCCAATTTCCTGATCCCACCAATTCGGAGGTATTTAATAATTACGTTGCAGCGGGATCCGGCACCTTTAAGCAAGACAGCTTCGACACGAGAATCGACTTCAGTGCCGCTCCGACGGTGCAGGTTTTCGGACGATTCAGCCTCGATTATTTCAACGTCGCAGGCAAAGGCTCCTACGGCGCGCTGGAAGGTGTGGGATTCGGACCAGGCGGATTGTCGGGTAGTTCGATCACCCATAATTACAGTTTGGCCTCCGGAGTCACCAAGACGTTCAGCTCAACCTTGCTGGCTGACTTCCGCTTTGGCTACTTCAAGTACAACCCGGTCGCTTCCAAGCCAGACGTCGGAGCGACCCCGATGACTGCGGTAGGAATCCCCAACGCAAACTTAACCGGGAGCCAGGCAGCTGAAACCTCTGGTTGGGGTGGCTTTATTCTGAATCAGACACCCTCAAGTTCCTCAGGAAACGGAGGGAATTTTGGTGGCTCCACTGTGGACTGGGGGGATGGTCTGGGTGTGGCTCGTTGCAACTGCCCGCTGACGGAAAGTGAACAGCAATTTCAGTGGGTTGCGAATATCACAAAGATACACGGCAACCACCAGTTCAAGTTTGGTGGTGATTTCCGCTACGCGATGAACCTGCGTGTGCCGAGCGATGCGGGACGTACTGGAGACTACACTTTTGATTTTCGAACCACCTCCGGCGGACCAACGGGTGGTGTCGGAGGTCTTGATTGGGCGACCTTCCTGCTCGGCGATGTTACGCAAGTCAGCCGGTACGTCAGCACGAGCCTCGATGCGGCGGAACGTCAGCACCGGATGTTTTACTACGGCCAGGACACGTGGCGTGTTAGTCCGAAGCTCACCCTCAATTACGGGCTGCGATGGGAGGTTTACTTCCCTGAATATGTGAATGGAAAGGACAAGGGCGGGTTCGCCAATCTTGTTCAAGGTCTGGACCGCGTGGCAGGTGAAGGCAATATCGGACTGAACGGCAATATCAACAACACTTGGCATGCTTTTGCCCCTCGCTTTGGAATCGCTTATCAATTCACCCCGAAGACCGTGGTTCGACTAGGTTACGGGCGAAGCTTCGATATGGGAGTTTTCGGCTCGAACTTCGGGCATACCGTTACCCAGACTCTACCCGTGCTTGCCGCCCAACTGGCCCAAGGTTCGAGTCAGGAAGTGCCGGCATTTACCTTGGCGCAGGGACCTCCTATCTTCACTTTCCCAGCAATCCCTGCCAATGGATTGCTCCCCGTATCGGGCCCGAACTGCTATCAGAGTCCGGTCTTCGATCCGGTCACCGGGCAAAACACCCAGCTTTGCGTGCAGCCGCATATCCGTCCAACAACCCAGCGCCTGCCAACTCTCGATGCCTGGAACGCTACGGTTCAACACCAGCTTACTAGTACGACCACGCTCGAGGTATCCTACGTCGGCAATAAGGGCACTCATGTGTTCGCCGGCGACGGGCCGACCTACAACGTGAATAATCCTTCCATGGTTGGCTATTGCGGTGACCCGGCGTGCGACACGAAAACACCTCAGGTGTACCGTCGGCCCTACTACAACAACTTTACTTACCCAGGTTTCGCGGACCCGACGAACACTCTGGCAAATTTCCCCGGTGCGCCTCGCCTGGTTCCCGGCGTCCTGCAATGCTGCTCTACTGACGAAAGCAACTACCTGGGCAATGATGCAAGCAGCAAATACGACGCGCTGCAGGTGAAGGTGGAGAAGCGCTTCTCCCGCGGCCTGCAGGTGCTCTCGCACTACACATTTGCCCACGCGTACAAATACGACAGCAGTTATTATCCGGACGACCCAGCCGTGGCTTACGGACCGGACGATCAGGTCCGAAATCAAGTCTGGGTAAACAACGTGGTTTACGAGTTGCCGTTCGGCAAAGGAAAGATGTATGGCGGCAATTCGCATCGAGCGGAGGACTTGATCATCGGAGGCTGGCAGATCAGCGGCACCACAACATGGGGCAGCGGCCTCCCCTGGACGCCGAGTACGAATGAGTGCGGCGCCGAGGAAGACGTGGGGGTATGCCGCCCCGATAAGGGCTCAGGGTCGTTCCCCCTGGGCGCGGGGTCACTTCAGCATCCAGCTGGCGGGTCTCCGTTCATACAGTTCTTCACGCCGCTGACATCGCTTACAGGACCATTTACAGATCCGGGGAACGGCCATTTAGGCAATGTCGGCGTCTTCAGTTACCGCGGGCCACGGGCACTTTATGCCGACGCCTCGATTTTGAAGAACTTCCCACTGATGGAACGTTTGAGGCTTCAGTTCCGCATGGATGCCTTCAACGTTTTCAATCATCCAGTGCTTGGGTTCAACAATAATCAAAACGGAGGAACCTGCATCGATTGCCCGGGGAACGGAACGATCACTGACATTGAGCACGACTCGTCTCCAGGTTCTGCTACCGGCATGCGCCAGCTCGAATTTGCTCTGAAGCTCATTTTCTAGAGCAGCCTGAGCTTCTTCGAAAGGGAGTCCCTCGGGACTCCCTTTTTTCTCGCATACAATAGGGACGGGAATTGGCAGGCAGGCAACCGGTGATTTCTTCCGCAGGGTTGGGCAGGCGAGCGACAGCAGTCGGATTCTTATTCCTGGTCGTGCTGTCCGTGTGGGCTTCGAGGGGGCAGAATCCGGCGGCGACTCAAGATTTGGCGACGCCTGTAAAAGCGGGGGACCGAAATGGTTATGCTGGCAACGAAGCTTGCGGCCGCTGCCATTCGAAAATCTTCGAGTCTTACCAGCGGACCGCCATGGCTCGCGCTAGCGGCCCCGCCATGGATGCCCTCACGCCAGCGGAATTCACCCACAAGGAATCAGGGGTTCACTACCGCATCTACGCCGAGGGTGGACGAGCCTGGTTAAGTTTTGATCGGCCGGGCGATTCTGAGGTTCGGGGAAAACGCGAACTTCTTTACTACATCGGCTCCGGACGTCGTGGTCGAAGCTACCTGTTTGAGACCGACGGGTTTCTGTTCGAGTCTCCGGTGAACTGGTATGCGAACAAGCAGGTGTGGGATATGGCTCCCGCCTTTCAGACTGCGCGCGAGATCCCGTTAAGTCTTCCTGCATATACGAGCTGCCTGCATTGTCATGCGAGCGGAATCCAACCTCCCGCGAAAGATACGGACAACCGTTATCCGAAGCCGCCTTTCCTCCACAACGGAGTGTCGTGTGAAAGATGCCATGGACCGGGAGCGGAGCATGCCACCGGAGGAGAGATTGTGAATCCGGCAAAGCTGGCCCCTGCTCGGCGCGACGAAGTTTGTATGCAGTGCCACCTCGAAGGAAAGGTGGCGATAGAGCGATCAGGCCGTCACGCCTATGAATTCCGGCCCGGGGACGAGCTTTCCGATTACGTCCGGTATTTCGTGCTGACCAATTCTCAAGCATCCAGTCTGGGCGCCGTCAGTCAGGTGGAGGCGTTGGCGCAGAGCCAGTGCAAGAAAAAATCGGGCGATGCGATGTCGTGCACAAGCTGCCATGCTGCGCATCTTTCGCCCGCTGCCCCGGAACGGGTCGCTTATTACCGGGGCAAATGTTTGGCGTGTCACGGCGCAGCGTTCGCGGCGAAGCATCACGTGGATCAGCCGGATTGCCTTACCTGTCACATGCCTGCCTCCGCCAGCAGCGACGTTGCGCATACGGAGGTGACCGATCATCGCATTCTGCGGCGGCCGCAGATCGAGCCCCAGCTGCTGCAGGATCGAGCGACGGAACCTTCCCTGTCGAGGCTAGTGCCGTTTCCCCCTACCAGCAAGGGGGAATCCGACTTACGCGATCTTGCGCTCGCTTGGGAATCGCTGGTTGAAAGCGGAATGACGGTAGCGGGACCTCAAGCGCAGAGCTTGCTTTCGAAGGCTTTGAAACAATCTCCGGAGGACCCGGCGTTGCTTTCGGCCCTGGGTTACATCGAACAGAGGCATGGCGATACTGAAAAGGCGCGCTTGCTCTATCAAAAAGCATTGGCCGTCGATCCGCAGTTGGTGGATGCGAGCGTCAATCTGGCGGTGATCGAGGCTCGATCCGGCAAATTGGGGGATGCAATCGCCCTTTGGCAGAAGGCGTTCGCCTTGGCCCCGGATCGCAGCAGCATTGGCCTGAACCTGGTTCAGGCTTACTGCAGTCAGGGAAGAATGGATGAAGCTCGGACTTACACGGTACGTGTGCTTGAGTTCAATCCCGATCTGGCTGCCGCAAAGCAAATGCTAAGGTACCTCAATCAAATGCCATCGAAATGTGGCTTATGAATGCGGGGGGGTAGCTCACGAAAGCGTGCCTTGGGAGACTGGGCAAATTGTCAGGGGCAAATGGACAGCGGAGAGGGGTAGCCCTACAATTTCGGCAGGGCTCAAGGAAAACATGGGGAAGGGTCGATCAGTCTTGCGGTTAAGCAGCTTGCGGTTAGGCGGATGGTTGGCAGGCATATTCCTCGCTGGCATGTTTTCCGCGGTCGTGGCCCAAGCGCAGCAAAGTGCCTTCGATCTCGACGGTAAGGCCGTGGACCCCCTTGCCCATGCGTCGGGTAAAGTGGTGGTGCTGGTGTTCCTGCGCCGCGATTGCCCGGTTTCCAGCCGCTACGCTCCGGTGATCCAGCAGATCAGCGCGCGCTACCAACCTGACGCCAGCTTTTTTCTGGTTTATCCAGACAAGGGCGAGTCTTCAGCGACGATCCGCAAATACCTCATGGATTATGGATACCGGTTGCCCGCGCTCCGCGATCCCGAGCATGTATTGGTGAACCAGGCGCAGGCGGAGATTACTCCGGAGGCGGCAGTATTCAACCGTGAACACAAGCTGGTTTATCACGGGCGGATCGATAACTGGTATGTGGAGTTTGGCCGATCGCGTCCTGCGGCTACTACGCATGAGTTGAGCGACGCGATCCAGGCGGCGATGACGGGGAAGCCGGTGGCGGAAAACGCCGTCAAGGGAGTGGGATGCTACATCTCGGACCTGGAGTGAATGCTGCGCGCATCGGAAGGGCGGCCTGGATCCTAACGGTGGTTCTGGTGGCGTGCGCTCTGGGAACCGCGTTCGCCGGAAGGCCGTCGCAGCGGGCGGAGCAAGCGAGCGCGGGCGAACCGAACGCAGGCCAATCACAAGTCACTTTCAATCGCGATGTTGCCCCCATCATTTTTGGTTCTTGTGCATCGTGCCATCGTCCCGGGGAGGCGGCGCCGTTTTCGCTTCTGACTTATGAAGATGCAAAAAAACATGCCCGTCAGATCGCCGAGGTTACGCGCACCCGAAATATGCCTCCATGGCTGCCTGACCCGCAGGAGTTGAAATTTGCCGACGAGATGCGGCTGCCCGAGGCGCAGATCGATCTCCTACAGAGGTGGTTGGATCAGGGCGCAATCGAGGGCAAACCCGCGGATCGTCCGGCGCAGCCGAAGTTTACCGAGGGCTGGCGGCTGGGAACGCCCGATCTGATTTTGAAAGCAGAGAAGCGGTTAATACTTCCTCCGGAGGGCGTCGATACTTACTGGAACTTTATATTCAGAGTGCCGATCGACGAAACGCGTTGGGTCAAGGCCGTCGAAATTCGACCGGGCGATAAACGCTACGTGCATCATGCCAATATTCTGGTCGACCGCGAGGAAGAGTCGCGGCGTCGAGAAGCCGCCGCCGGTGCGGGATTTGGCGGGATGGAAATCCGGCTGGAATCGCAGGTGTTCGACCCGGACAGTCACTTGCTTTTCTGGAAGCCGGGAACGGTTCCCTACGTCGAGCCGGAAGGCATGGAACTTCGGCTGGATAAAGGCACAGACCTGGTTCTCAATACGCACCTGCAACCCTCAGGCAAACCCGAGACAATACAGCCAAGCATCGGACTTTATTTCGCCTCCCATCCCGCGACCAAGTTGCCGATGCTGCTGCAGCTGGAGAATGATGCCAAGCTCGACATTCCCGCCGGGCAGAATAATTTCCTCGTCACCGACGATTTCACATTTCCCGTCGACGTTGATCTTTTGGCCATCTATCCGCACGCGCATTACCTCGGAAAAGACATTCAGGCCTGGGCCACGCTGCCCGATGGTAGGAGAAAAACGCTCATTCATATCCCGCATTGGAACCTGAATTGGCAGGCGGTGTATCGCTACACCGAACCGGTGTTGCTGCCAAAGGGCACCACCGTGAGTCTGCGGTACTTGTATGACAATTCGGAGGAGAATCCGCTGAACCCAAACCGTCCGCCTGCACGAGTAAAAAGCGGTAACAGGTCCAGCGACGAGATGTGCCATCTTTGGCTGCAGGTGCTTCCGGTTAATTTTGATCCCGCCCAAGGGGATCCACGCATGCTTCTGCAGGAAGCTCTCGCCTTGCACAACGTGGAAAAGAATCCCGCGGATTTTGAAGCGCATTACAATCTGGCAGCCATGCTGCAGGCCAAGGGAAAGTTGGACCGCGCAACGGACGAATACGAAGCTGCGCTGCGCCTTCGTCCCGACGATGCGGTTGCCAATAATGCGATGGGATCCGCGCTGCTCGGAGAGGGTCGTGTGGATCAGGCAGCGCTTTACCTGGAAGCGGCGTTGAAAGCGCGTCCCGGTTATTTCGAGGCGCACTATAATCTGGGCAACGCGCTGGCATCGCGGAACGATTTCGAGGGTGCGTCGAAGCAGTTTCTGCTGGCTCTGCAGGCGCGGCCGGCAGACGCCAATGCAGAAGCAAACCTGGGCAGCGCCTTGGGGGAGATGGGAAAGTTCTCCGAAGCAAAGTCGCACTTCGAGCGCGCCTTGCAGATTGATCCCGGTAACCCACTGGCGAAAGAAAATCTGGCTGAACTGCAACGCGTGATGAATCAAAAATAGTTTCCTTGTGGCAGCTGGGCGGAAAATTTCTTTTAATCTTTCTTCAGAAATGCAAATTTCTTAGGATGCGAACGATGCGGCGTTTTTCGATGGCTCGATCGATAGTGCTTGCAGGCTGCGTGTGCGCGTGCTTTGCGCGCGGCCTTGCCCAGCAATCCATGCCAGACGCACCCTCTTCTCAACCTTCGGTGTCGGTGCCCGCGGCTGACCTGACACCGGCGCGCAAGTTGCTGCAGGAGGGAAAATTTGACGAGGCCATCGCTAATTTGCAATCACTGCAAGCCGGTAATCCGCAGGCGAACGGCCTCGATTTGGAACTGGGTACGGCCTATTACAAGAAGAGTGACTTTCCCAAAGCGATCGAGTATTTGAAGAAAGCTTCGGCTGCGGATCCGCGCAATGGTGAGGCCATGCAGTTGCTGGGTCTCTCTTATTACCTGGGCGGACGTCCGGCGGATGCGATTCCGCTGCTCGAAAAAGTGCAAGGCTGGTATCCGCGAGCGAATGTGGATGCCGCGTACATTCTGGGCATCTGCTACATCCAGAGCAAAGAGTATCCGCGCGCGCGCGCGGCATTTGCAAGAATGTTCGACGTTCCGCCCGATTCCCCCGCCAGCTACATGTTCACCGCGCGGATGTTGTTGCGCCAGGAGTTCGATCCGGTCGCCGAAGAGTACGCGCAGAAGGCTGCGACCTTGGATCCCAAGCTTCCGCTGGTTCACTTCCTGCTCGGCGAATTGTATTTGTACAAATCTAGGATTCCCGAAGCCATCGCGGAATTTCAGAAAGAACTGGCGGTCAATCCCGGCCACGCGCAAACCTATTACAAACTGGCCGACGCCTATTCCCGGCTGCAAAAGTTTGAAGATGCCGAACGCCTTCTGCAGCGCTCCATCTGGCTCGACGCCACCTCCACCGGCCCCTACATCCTGATGGGAAAAGTGTTGGAAAAGAAGGGCGAGTTTGAATTGGCTGTGCGCGCTTTACAGCGGGCCGCGACCCTCGACCCGAACAACCCCACAACTCACCATTTGCTGGGACAAGCTTACCGCGACATGGGGAAAAAAGAAGAGGCCGAAAATGAATTGAAGCTGGCCGAGCAATTGCAGAGCCAGCAAGGTTCTCATCCTTAATGATCTTGTCACTGCGGAGGCGCGGGTAACGGACGATTCTGCTCTGCCGCCAATCGCTCTGCCAGTTCCTTGGGCAAATCGTGCAGGAGTTCGAGAAATGCCGCATTGGTCCATCCGAAACCCACAACATTCATCTTGTAGCCAAGTTCCGCGTGCACATCGGAGGAGCGACTGACCACGTTGTATTTTTCGACGATATAGCCGTCACGGCGAAAGTTCTCCGCCACCATCGACAGGAATTCATAGGAGATCCGGTCGGCATCGGTGTTGAAGCCGTAGCGGCGCAGGCCCCCGACAGAGAGCATCTCGATGTTTCCCCAGCCGTAGGGCAAATCCCATTGCGCTCCCGAATCTTCGGTGCTCATCGACAATCCGCCCGGCCTCTCGAGGATGGTCAAGTTCTTTTCGATGGCTCGAGCCTGTTCTGGCGTGGCCAAGCCCGCCCACAGAGGATAGAGGGTTGTCGCGTAGCGGTAAGAGGATCTTTGACCGGTTGTCAGGTTGTAATCGAAGAAGAATCCCGCTTTGTCATCCCACAGGTAGCCAGTGATGAGTTGCTTGCGTTTCTCGGCGCGCTTGCTCCACTTATCGGCGTCGGCGCCACGGCCCAGCCACCGGCTGATCTGCTCCATATCTTTCTCGGTTTTGTAGAGAAGACTGTTGAGGCATACGGGTGCGTAGTGCTGGGTGGCAGCGCCGAATGGGGCAAAGCGAAAACTTACATCGAATCCGGATTCCCGCATCGAGCGGTCACCCTTGTAATAATCCGAACTCAGCTTGTATTGGTGCGGCTCGTCGCACCCGGCGTGAGCCATGGTATGCGAAACATCGCAGATCTGCAGGGCGTAAGGAGATCCCGCAACTGACTGCTCGACAATTGGCTGCTCGACCACTGACGGCTGGACCGCAGGCAAGCTCTCGTGAATGTAGCGATCCGCTTGCGTGGGATGAAAGAAAAAATAGGTCGCGACCTTGCGGTAGAATCCGCTCTCATCCTGCACCGCCTCTTGGGGAGGACCCTCCCCGAAATCGTAGTAACGGGACAAACCGGTGTCACCGGCAAGGTGAGGGTCACGGTTCCACATTTCATAATCTTTTTCCAGGTCAGCATAGGCCTTCGTCAGCCAGACGGGATCGGGGTGACCGGATTTCTGCAGCGCATCGTACACATCGACAAACATCGAACTCAAAAAAGGTGGCTGTGAACGAGTCAGATAATAGGTCCGGTTGGCATTGAGCATGGCCCCGTAGTTCTCAACTTCGAAAAAGAAGTTGTCGACCATGCCACGAGCCAACTCCACACGGCCGGCACGAAGCAGCCCGCGAATAATGAAGTAGCTATCCCACCCGTACATTTCGTTGAAACGTCCTCCGGGGACTACATATTTGTTCTCGAGATAGAGCAGTCCGGGAGGCTGTATTTTGGCGGTGTCGATTTCGCCGAGATGGTGAATCTCGACGGGCAGATGCGCGACTCTCACATCGCACTTGCTGGTAAGCTTCTGCAAAGCGGGTGGCTCGCTAAAGCCCGCAGGTAAATACAGTACCGGCGCGGCTTTGATCTTGGTGTCGACCAGGCTCTCACATTCGCTCATCGAGCGCGTCAGGGTATCCCACGCCGAGGAGATATATTCCAGAATTGGCTTTAATCCTTCTCTTTTTTTGGCATCGGACTGTGCTGCGGCATTTTGGCGGCAGTTCGCTGGAGACGATAGGACTAAACAAAAACCGAGGGTGAGGCCGAGCCCGCGACGAGCAAGTCTGAGATAGTGGGGTTTCATGCGCCTAGAAAATGCGGCTCTTCATCTTACGCCGCGGCGCTAAGTCCTGCAAAATGAATTCGATGAAGGAAGGAAACCGGATCGCATAGTGTGTTCCATAGCTGCCGGCAAAGGTCATTGCCCACAAATCGCCGGTTCGCTCATCGACCTGATCGGCCCGATTCTCATGGGAAGAGTGCTAACCCCTTTTATAATGCGATTACAACAGCTATCGCGCCTTCGTCGCCAGAATCGACATGAACTTCTTCAATTCGCCGCCGGATTCGCCCTGATAAAGGGTCTGTTTGAAGGAAGTCGGCGTGATCTCAGAGAAGATTTCCTTCAACGTAACCCTCTTCCCGTTCTTTTGCCATTCGTCCGTTGCCACCACTTGGCTGCCTTCCCATTTGGCCCCTTGCTTTATGACTACGCAGCCGTCGGGATTACCGCTGTCGCACCACGTCACTTGATACCTCTGCGCATTGTTGTCCCACCATGCGACACCCAAGCCAGAAATCTCTCCTTCATCGCCCGTAGAATGGTAATCCTCGATCAAAGAAAGCCCTCCCGGACCCGGCCTCCACACTTCCTCGCCCTTTCCCCCGCCACCCTTGGGCAAGCCCCCATTGGGCTCGATTTTCAGCGTTATGGACCACGTGCCGGACAACGCTTCGACCAATCTCCTAATCTGGGGGCTCGGCTGCAGCGAGGAGGGTACAATCGCGCTCGAAGATTGTGCAGATGCGATGCAGCTTAAAGCCAGAAGGATTACGAGGTGTAGCGTATTTGACATGATCCGCTCCGAGCCGCGTCCGCGGTTCCTTTGGCACCCAGCAGATAATTGACTTTGCGGGAGCCTTGTTTCTCACCGGGCTTCGCCCACCAGTACTCCGCCCAGGTCCCGGCAGGTTTCCTTGCTGCTTCGCAAAGACCCTTCGGGTTCGGGAAGATGCTATTCCCTTTGGGGTCCTTGATCGACGACATTTCCGAGTCCCTGATATCTGGCCTCAGGGGGTGAGCCGCATTGGTCATCGTGTTGCAGTCCAGAGCGAAAATATAGGTGTCTTTCCACACCCGCAGACTCGGTTCTTGGTTAAACTGCGTCAGGTCACCCGTCTTCGACAGCGTGCTGGCTGCTTCCATTAACTGGGCGACGACCTCCTGGGGTGTTGCCTTGTCCTGGCCCACAGCGACACTGGACATTGCGGCGATGAGCAGAGCCGCCGCCAGAGCGCCGAGGATTTTGCAGTTGTTCATACGCGTCCTCGTTGAGGCTGCCAATTTTGCTCTCCTTGACCGAGGAACGCATCTATTTCCCCTGACTCTATTTCCCCTGATTCTAGGCGCGTTTTGTGTCGTAACTATGCAGGATGTTCCCGGACCTCGAAACGCTTGATTTAGGCGACATCTTGACATTCCCTAGTTCGGCAAACTCAATCCTGCGGAGACTTTCAGACTGGTCCCCGGTTGTTGGCGAGAAATTTCCTCTTCGGTTGTGGTTCAAACCCGTTCTAGTCGATTGAGCAACTTGCGGCTGCGAGCCTTCATTGCAGGCGTACCGCTCCGAGTCGCTTGACGCACAATTTCTATCACTGCGGGTCGAATAGTGATGTCATCAGCCGTCAAGTCGGCCAGTCCCTGAAGAGCGAAGGTTTTGACAATGGAACTACGGTCCTCCAAGTATCTGCTGAGCAAAGAAATCGCGAGTTGCCGTTCCTGGGAGTTCAGAGGAAGCCTTGGAACCATGACCGCCAGATGCCAACGCAATTCTGGTTCATTGGTTTCGGCCATCAAACTTAGCAATTCCTTTTTGTAGGGCTGAAGCAAGTCAGGAATCTTGCGCACAACCTTCTCAGTCGCATCAGCAGCTCGCATTCGCACCAAGCGATCCTCAGACCAACAACCCTTTATCAGTTCTGGAAACAGTGCCTCATTACGGGACACAATCGCCGCCACCTCGTTGGAGCGACCGACCGAACGGCGCTCTCCCCCTCAAGAAGAGCAAGGATGTTTTGTCGGGATATCGAGCCAAATGATACGGCTGGTTTTGCGAATCGTCGGTCACTCGCGGGTTGCATCGCACCGGCCTCCGAGTCGAGTGCTAGCGAGAAACCATAGGAGCGCCAGGTGGACTGTATCCTAAACTGTATCCTGCGGGGTCGAAATTTTGGCAGAATGAGGCACCGTTGGCAGACTGAGGCACACATAAAACGTTGAAAACACCCGCTTGCAGGCTGAGAAACGCTTTGTCGATTGCTCTGGCCGATCACTGGTGCAGAATCCTACGTCCATGAAGAGGGCAAGTCAACGAAAGCGATGGGGTCGGTTGTGGCTCGAAAGGATTACTGTCAGCAAGTTCGGTTGTCCGTTTCATGGAAACGGAATCGGGCCTCTAGCGAACTAAGCCACGTCTGGAGAGCAATTCCGGAGTGCTTTTCTATGTACAAGAAGCGCAGACCCATCATAAAGGAGTCGCTCCAAACAATATCCCCTTTGGCATAGAAAGCCTGTGGCTCGACGCTTGGCAGCTCGAACTCCACGTTAACGACTCCGGTCAGGCTTACTGGAGCCATTAGCTTGATGGCCAATCCGCCCTCACTTACGTTCTGCATCCGGCCGGTGAAGGAATGCCCAAGAGGATTCCGAAACTGCACCGGCAAATCAACTTCGTAGCGGAAATACCGGCGATGTTCGCGTTCCATCTTGGCCATGGCGATGTCGACGACGCTCCGCAATCGAGTCTGCTGAATCGGTTTGCAGAGTACGAAGTCGGCTCCCAGATCGAGAGCTTCCTCGGTGCTTGTCCAATCTTTTACAACAGCCAAAATAAGAGTTTGCTTGTTCGCGGGGGCCTTCCGTAGCTGGCTGAGTGCCTTTGTGCCTCCGGGCACATCATCACAGTCGATCACGAGTCCATCCAAATGCCGGCGGGAGACGAACTCGATCGCACTCGCAGAATCCTGGCGGAGATGGAGCGAGGCTCCGTGCGTCCCCAAGCTCGCTTGGACATGACCTAACAGGGTAGGATCGCTAGTCACGACTAAGCACTCTAAGCCCATTTTGCGATCTTAGCGAATGGCGCATGGGAGGCTATAGTGACAGACGTGCATGGCACTTGTGATGGCTGGCCGTGGCAGAAAAAGGATTCTTGACGAAACTTCCTGGCGAACCATCGTCATATCACCGGTTGATTGCGTCGTTCCATTGAAATGGCATTGATTTCGGCAACTTACGGTCTGAGCGCCGCACTAGGGTGAGGGGATCTGAAGGTCCGATACGATGTTCGAGTAGCCACTTTCCTGGTTGCTCGCATTCACGGCAGTGGTGGCATAGCAGTAGGACGTGCCGCCCGTGACGCCCGAATCCGCATACTGTGTGCTGGTATTCAATACCGAGTTGATTCTAAAGAAGGCTCCACAGGAGTCGCTGTAGACCGCGCGATAGACGTTATAGCCAGTTATATCCGCCGAACTGCTCGCGTTCCACGAAAGATTGACCGTGTGTGTCGATGCGCCAGTGCTGGCCGCCGGCTCGGGCGCTGAAGAAGATACCCCCGCGCAGCCAAGCAACGCTGCCGTTGCGGCAAGGCTGAGGATTTCCAAACTGCGTCTGACCAGAAAGGTTCGCATCTTCATATACGACTTCCCGCCGCGCGGACGAGATAACCAAGGATTGTAAACCACCGAGGCGGGCGAAGTTAAGTCAGAGCTTGCGTTGAAAACTGGCGTCCACGGTGCATCGGCCGGCCTGTGCATCGGCCGCCGGCAATGGCCCTGAAGCGGAATTGCTGGCGAAGAATCGCGAATTGCAGCTCATACCGGGGTCCAAGATCGCATTTGTGCTTTCCAGCTAGGTCATTGAGCCTCGTCGGAGAAATCTGTGGGTCACCGCTACGCTCCAATGGCGGCCGGAAGCTCGGCTTGCGCGACTCTGTCGCGGCTCTGT
>Ga0182015_10002498_pt1 | contig 22049 bp, 20 predicted proteins | sample 712P3MmetaG_FD_120478 | JGI IMG/M metagenome (GOLD analysis project Ga0182015, IMG submission 120478) | Permafrost microbial communities from Stordalen Mire, Sweden - 712P3M metaG | ecosystem: Environmental > Terrestrial > Soil > Wetlands > Permafrost | place: Sweden: Stordalen | collected...
CGTCCATCTGCGCCGCGCCCGTGATCATGTTCTTGATGTAGTCGGCGTGGCCGGGGCAGTCGACGTGCGCGTAGTGCCGGTTCGCTGTCTCATACTCCACGTGCGCCGTCGCGATCGTGATGCCGCGCTCCCGCTCCTCAGGCGCGTTGTCGATCGAATCGAAGGAACGAAAATGGTTCTTCGGATTGTGCTTCTGCAGCACCTTCGTGATCGCCGCCGTCAAAGTCGTCTTCCCGTGATCGATGTGCCCAATCGTCCCCACGTTCACGTGCGGCTTGGACCGGTCAAACTTTTCCTTCGCCATACTTGTTTCCTCTCAAAAACTTTCTCTGGTGTCGTCAAGCTTGTACTGCTCAATAACTGGCGTAGAGCCGGAAAAACTTTTGGCGGACTTCGGGGGCTACGCGCTCCACCTGGCGCAGGTACAGTTCGCGAATCTGGCCGCGGTCGGCATCGCCGAGGGCGGCGTAACTTTTCTGGGCCTGGGCGCCGAGGAATCCATGGGCGAGGACGGCTTCGAACTGGCGGACGCGGAGTTTGGTGCCGGCAACGTTGCGCAGAAAGCCGGAAACGCGCGCTGGGGCGAAGGCTTCGTCGATGGCTTGCTTGACCTCGGCGAAGGTTTTGTCGTCCTGGATCGGGATGGTGGCCTGCTCAAACATGGTTGCGCGACTTTCTTCAGGGACCAAAGGCCCAGGATTTGGTGATTGATCGGGAAAGCTAAAACCGTGGCCTTTCAAGACAGCCCCTTCTTCGAGATTATGGAGCGGGAGACGGGAATCGAACCCGCGACCAACAGCTTGGAAGGCTGTGACTCTACCACTGAGTTACTCCCGCCTTGAAACAGCGCCTAGCTATTAGCTGCTAGCTTTTGGCTTTCGACATGCAAACGCTCGCTGAACCTCCCAGCGAGCGAGCCAATCAGAAGATCTGGAGCTGATGACCGGGATTGAACCGGTGACCTCTCCCTTACCAAGGGAGTGCTCTACCAACTGAGCTACATCAGCCCTTTACTGCAAAACCAAACACTTCCAACAATCTTACTGCTGAGATCTGGACTCGATGCGTGCCCGCATATTCGCGGTAACGATCCTTACGGCAAAGAGACCCAGAATCAGTTCGGGAAGCACCCGTACTTGCACCCCAAATCCGCCGAAGGAAAAACTACCGAAGCTATATTCTTTCACCGGCAGTACGGCCCTGCCGTCGATCGTGAACCAAGCCAGAATCGCCAACGCCGTCAAAATCCCGAGCGCGAGCCACATTCTGCTGCGATCGGCTGCGGGGTTGCCGCCATCATTGATTCCAGCCACGCTCATCCTGCACCCGCGCTAACGGCGCGTTCGAAACTCTGGTGCACAGGGGAGGATTCGAACCTCCGTAGCTCCAAAGAGCGGCAGATTTACAGTCTGCTGCCATTAACCACTCGGCCACCTGTGCGGAACTGCCTGAAACCACTGCTGAAGCTTCGCTTTGGGCACCCTCGGGCGTTCCGGAAGTGAATCCGGATTTGCGACTCTCGTCTCAAGAGGATTTCGCTGCGAAGTGAATCAGCCCCATTTGTCCGAGGCGGGAAGAACTGGAGCTGGCGAAGGGATTTGAACCCCCGACCCTCTGATTACAAATCAGATGCTCTACCAGCTGAGCTACGCCAGCCCGGGACTTGCTGCACCTGCGAGGACGGGCACACTTGTGCGTCCGCAATCGGGAGGTACAGCATAGAAAATATCACACGGGCCGAGGGGTCGCAATGCAGGGAAGGGGAGGTTTCCCCGGGCCAGGGATATCGCGGCCGGAGGGCCTTGGGGGATGGAAGCGGGCGGGGCATGAGGCGAGTTTTTCCCGTAATGGTCCCGGGGGTTCCCGGCGGTATTACTTTCTGCTGGAGTGCCGAAATAAGTTGATTGACGGGGCGATGGCAGGGGTATCCGTTGCTTGCTATGGGGTGAACCTGGCCAACGCTATGGTGTTGGTGTTCGTGTTTTGGCTGGGGGTTGGGGGGGTGGGCTGGCGTGGGGGCTGTGGGGCGGGGCGAAGTTTTTCCCACAATGGTCCGGGGAATGCCTTGGTGGTGTGACTTCCGGGTGGGGCGCGGAAAGAAGTTGATTGACGCGGCGATGGCAGGAGTATCGACTGCTTGCTATGGGGTGAACCTGGCCAGGGTTATTGGGTTGGGGTTGGGTTGGGGTTGGGGTTGGTGGCTGGGGTTGTGGCTTGGTGGCCATCGATGGGATCGGCATGGGGCCACGAGGAGTTGATTGCCATCCCGAGCGCAACGCATATCGCCAAGCCGAGGGACCTGCTTTTCCGTACTCCTGCCCGACGATCTTCCTGGCGAGGTGCGGGAAAGGCGGGTGGATGAGAAGATGGTAAGGCTGCTTCCCGGAACAGCGGGGAGCTCTCTCGATGATCCATCGGCGCAGAAGAAAGCTGTCCATCGCAATTGTGGTTGTCGTCCTGCTGCTGCTGGGCGGAGCGATTTATCTCCGCAAAGAAGCGCCGCCGGAAGCGGCGAGGCTGCTGCCCGAGTCGGACGGGATTGTGTATTTCAATTTGCGGCCGCTGCGGGCGGCGACGCATTTCGATCAGCATCCGGTGGAGCATTCGCCGGAATACCAGCACTTTATCGACGCGACGGGGATCCAGTTCGAGCGCGATCTGGATGAGGCGGCGTTCGCGCTGCATCGAATGGCGAATGCGAACGGGCCGAATGGACCGCTGGCGTTTTCAGAGGTTTTTGTCGGGCACTTCGATGGGAGACGGCTCGCGGAATATCTGGCGGGGATTGCGGCGTCCCAGGAGAGTTACGCCGGGCACACGATTTACAACATCGCGAGCGATGGGCGGACGGTGCGGGCGGTGCTGCTGGGCTACGACATTGTTGGGGTGAGCAACACGCCGTCGACGGAGCAGATCCACTCGATGATCGACCGGTACAGGACGGCGGCGCTGCCGTTTTCCGGGTCGTCCCTGCTGTCGAAGCATTATTCGCAGGTTCCGTTGTTGTCGGTTGCGTGGGGGATTGGGCAGATCGGGCAGCCGCTGGCGAACGGCGGGGCGCGGGTGATGGGCCTGAAGATACCGCTGCCTGTGGACGCAACTTTCATTGCTTCGCTGACGTGGATTGGGAAAGTGCATCTGCGGGTGGAGGAGATTGCGCCGAGCGATGGGGCGGCGGCGGACACGGTTGAATCGCTGGAGACGATTCTGGTGCTGGTGAAGTCGATGGCGAATACGGGAGGCGTAGAGCCGTACGATACGGACACGCGGAACCTGATCAACAGCATCAGTGTGGAGCGGCACCGCAATCAGGCCGTGCTGACAGCGACGATTCCTACGGGGCTGCTGCAGCGGGCCGTGACGAGTCCGCAGGATTTGAAGACGCTGCCGGGTGTCCCGAATGGCGGGAGACAGCATTAATGTTTAGGTGCAAAAAGTGGCAGGAATGTATCCTGGCACGAAGTTGATGCATCAGGACCTGAAGGCAGCTTGAAACGAGCGGGAACCGAGCGGAAGGCGAGCGAGAAGCGAGCGGGAACCGAGCGAATGACAGTTGGAGGAAAAATGCAGGTGTTTACGGTCCGTAGTTTTGCCGTCGCAACAGCGATCGCGGCAGCGATGTGGACGATGCCGTCGTACGCGCAGAGTCAGGTTCTTACCGGGCAGGGTGCCTTTACCGATTACAGCAAGGAACAGCCGGGGACGCGGCGTCATCTGACGGTGGCGGATTTGCCGGTTCCTTATGCATCGAAGGGCGTGGATAACGGGCCAGAGCTGGTGCCGCGTCCGGACGACGCGTGGCCGCAGGCTCCGGCGGGCTTCAAGGTGGATCTGTACTACACGGGGCTGGATCAGCCGCGGCTGATCCGGACGGCGCCGAATGGCGACTTATTTGTCGCGCTCAGCTATCAGAACAAGGTGATGGTGTTTCGTGGTGTGGGGGCGGACGGGAAGGCGAAAGAGGTTTCGACGTTTGCCGACAATCTGAGCCAGCCGTTTGGGATCCAGTTTTATCCGGCGTCGGATCCGAAGTGGGTGTACGTGGGGAACACGGATTCGGTGGTGCGGTTTCCGTATCACGTTGGGGACACGAAGGCGACGGGGCCGGCGGAAAAGCTGGCCGATCTGCCGGGCGGCGGGAGGTTGCGCGGGGGTGGCCACTGGACGCGGGACATCGCTTTCTCGAAGGACGGGAAGCGGATGTTTGTGTCGGTGGGATCGCACTCGAACGATGACGATGCGGACACGCATCCGGAGGAGAAGGATCGCGCGGATGTTCTGGAGTTCACGCCGGACGGTAAGTTCGTGAAGATTTACGCGTACGGGATTCGCAACTGCGTCGGGGAGACGATCAATCCGATCACGGGAGAACTGTGGTGCTCGACGAACGAGCGGGACATGTTGGGCGATAACCTGGTCCCGGACTACATCACGCATGTGCAGGAGGGCGGCTTCTACGGATGGCCTTGGTACTACATGAGCACGAATGGCGGAGTGCAGGATCCCAGGCAGGAGGGGAAGCATCCTGAACTGGCGGGGAAGGTGATTACGCCGGATGTGCTGGTGAATCCGCATTTTGCTTCGCTGGAGATGCTGTTCTACGAGGGGTCGCAGTTTCCGTCGGAATACAAGGGCGATGGGTTTGCGGCGGAGCACGGATCGTGGAACCGGTCGAATCGCGCAGGCTATGAAGTGATTCGTGTGCCGATGAAGGATGGGCACGCAACGGGTGAGTACGAAGACTTCCTGACGGGATTTGTGCGGGCGGACGGGAAGGTTTGGGGACGGCCGGTGGGTGTGACGGTGGCGCGCGATGGTTCACTGTTTGTTACTGATGACGGGTCTGGTTCGATCTGGCATGTGAGCTACACGGGGAAATAGTTCGGAGAGATCTGTAGCGTAGTCTGAGGACCATGCAAACCTTCCGGGCGATCATGAGCCTGATCTTCCGCGTTGTGCTTTTGGGAATTGCTGTTCCGTTGCTGCTGGCGGATTTTCCAAATTACAAACTGCCGTACCGGTTTCCGCCGGAGTGGACGGTGGTGACGGTTTGTGACGGGTTGGCGGTGATCGCTCCGCTGCTGCGCTGGAGGAAGTTTGCTTTTCTGGCGGGCGCGGCGGCGCTGGGCGCGCACTACTACTATCGGCATTTGACGCCGCTGTGGGAGCTGGGATACATGGGGGTGGCGATTGTGTTTGTGCTGTTGCCATCGAGTGGGCGCGGGGATGGGAAGAAGAAGCGGAAGCCAAACATTCTTAAGTAGAGTGTGGGCATTGGGTGTGCAGGTTGGTAAAGGATCGAACAAACCCATGTCTCAGAATCGAGACGTGGGGCGCCCGTCTCAGTTAGTCTGGATTCTGCAATGTCACTGATTCGCAGTTCTCTTTTCGCTGTTGTTGTTCTCGTCTCCGGAAGCGTGCTTGCGCAGGATTCCACGCCGGGTTCCACGAGCCAGACGCAAACCCCTTCACAATCGGCTCCGGCTTCGTCGCAATCGCTGCCAGATGCGCCGGGAATGCAGGCGCATATTGGGCCGCAGCCCACGGGGGCGACGGTGCTGTTCGAGACGAGCATGGGGCGGATGACGTGCAAATTTTTTGACAAGCAGGCGCCGGTGGCGGTCACGAATTTTACGGGGCTGGCGACGGGGACAAAGGAGTTCACCGACCCTGCGACGAAGCAGAAGGCGCACCGGCCGTACTACGACGGGACGACGTTTCATCGGGTGATTCCTGGGTTCATGATTCAGGGGGGCGATCCGCTGGGGACGGGCGAGGGCGATCCAGGGTACATGTTTAACGATGAGGTGGACCCCGCGTTGAATTTCGACGTGCCTGGGCGTTTGGCGATGGCGAACTCGGGACCGAACACGAACGGGTCGCAGTTCTTCATCACGGAAGTGCCGACGGATTATCTGGACCAGAAGTATGTGATTTTCGGGCAGTGCGATGACGCGAGCGTGGAGGTAGTGAAGGCCATCGCGCGCGTGAATCGCGACAGCAATGACAAGCCGCTCGAGGCGGTTGTGCTGAAGAAGGTAACGATTATTCCGGCGGGAGAGCCGGTTCCTGCTGTAGCAGCTCCGGCAACGAGCGCGCCCACGCAGCCGCAGTTTTGAGTTTGAATCCCATCTAAAAAATCCCACGAAGGAGTTGTTATGTCACGCCAGCCAGGAACGTATGCGATTTTGAAGACCAGCGAAGGAACGATAGTGTGCAAGCTGTTTGAGACGGAAGCGCCGAAGACGGTGGCGAACTTTATCGAGCTGGCCGAAGGGAAGCGGGAGTGGACGCACCCGGTGAGCCGGGCGAAGAGCAACGACAAGCTGTATGACGGGACGGTTTTTCATCGGGTTATTCCGGATTTCATGATCCAGGGCGGCGATCCGGCGGGGACTGGCATGGGCGGGCCGGGGTATCAGTTTGCGGATGAGACGAAGGGGTCACCGCATCGGTTCGACAAGAAGGGCAAACTGGCGATGGCGAATGCGGGGCCGAACACGAATGGCTCGCAGTTTTTTGTCACCGTGGCTGCTACAGAATGGCTGACGGGGAAGCACACGATCTTTGGCGAGGTGGTGGAGGGGCAGGAGATCGCGGACAAGATTTCGAAGGTATCGGCGCGATCGGACAAGCCTGTGAAGCCGGTGGTGGTGGAGACTGTGGTAATCGAGCGGGTGTAGTCAGAGTTTTTTCGGAAGACGGAGCCCTGTCTGCAGGAAGCAGGCAGGGCTTTTTGTTGCGGCAACTTCAAGGGGCTCGGGTAAGCTTGGCTGCATGCGGGCTTGCTTGCGGACGGTTTTCCTGGCGGTTCTCTTTCTGGCAAATTTTGGCGGCGGCGCATTTGCACAGACGTATCCCGTCGGGAAGATTGCGTTTTCGGGAACGGATCTGAGCCAGGGGGAGCTGCTTGCTTTCACGGGGCTGCGTGCGGGGCAGGTGACGCGCGACCAGATGCAGGCGGCAGCAACACAACTGACGGATACGGGGCTTTTCGCCGACGCGCGGTTCACCCTGGATGGCGAGACACTGACGTTCGAGCTGAAGGCTTCTCCGGCGGTCGTGGCTGTTCGCTACGACAATTTTCCGTGGTGGGACGATAAGACGCTCAATGCCGCGGTGGTGGCGAAGGTTCCGTTGTTTCATGGGGCGATCTATCCGGGCGGGCCGATGCGGGATCAGGTGAAGGGCGCGCTGACTTCGCTGCTGGTGGCGAAGGATGTGCGGGGCTCGGTGATCACGACTGCGCCGGTGGGCGATGCCAATGGCGAACAAGTGGGGATTGCGTATCGCATTGAATCGCCGCGCGTGGTGGTGGGGGCGTTCCACATTGAGGGCTACAGCGGGGTGTGGACGGGACCGTTGCAGGAGATCGAGAAGGCGGCGATGGGCCAGGCGTTTGCGGGGGCGGCGCGGGAGAAACTGGCGGATGCGGTGCGCGCGGTTTATGGGCGGCAGGGATTCATCGATGTGACGATGACGGAGCCGGCGTGGGGGACGCCACTGCTGGTGAATGGCGAGATTGCGGTTCCGGTGCGGATGTCGATTCAGTCCGAAGGCGGGCAGTATCACGTGTCGGCGATGCACCTGAACGGCGATGTGTTGATGACGCAGGAGCAATTTGCGCAGCAGGCGAAGCTGCATGCGGGGGACGTGGCGAATCAGGAGTTGTGGGCGCAAGTCCGAGAGATGGTGACAGCGCCTTATAAGACGCATGGGTATCTGGATGCGAAGATCGATGCGACGCCGGTGCTGGATCGCGCGGCCCACACGGTGGATTACACGATCGCGGTGCAGCCGGGGCCGGTGTATCGGATGGGGAAGCTGACTCTCGAGAATTTGAGCGCGGCGCAGAAGGCTGAACTGATGCCGTACTGGCTGCTGAAGCCGGGCGATGTGTTCAATCCGGAGCTGATTCCGCAGTCGGTGAATGGCTATCACCGGATGCGCGCCGCGGATCTGCAGTCGATACGCGGGGGATTTGCGGCGAAGTGGACAGAGAACCAGGACGCGCACACGGTGGATGTCGTGGTGACGTTCGACGCGCCGAAGAACTGAGCAATATTGCTCGGTTCTTGCGCGGCATTACACCTCTTGAAGATTTGTGTGCTACGGGTCACAAAATCGGGTGACCTTCGTCACGGATTCGTGTCCAGGCCCGGCGTAGGTTCAGACAAAGCCCAACCAGCGGAAAGTGAGGGCTATGGCGATGCCGGGTTCCAGGGGACATATCCCAGAGACACCAGGGAAGACCACGTACCTGCATGCCGCGAAGCAGTTCCCGTTCAAGACGATCGTGGCGGCGATCAACTTTTCCGAGGAGTCATCGGCCGCTTTGCGCTGTGCGCAGGAGTTGGCGCAACTACAGCACGCGATGCTGCTGTTGATCCACGTGATCGATCCGGTGGGGTACGCATTTCCGGATGGCGCGCCGGAGAATGTTGAGCGCGACAAGGCTGCGAAGGAAGAGCTGGCGCGCATTGAGGCGGAAGTTCGACAGCAGGGAATTCCTGTGCACTCGCGAGTGGAGACAGGGATTGTTTGCGAGAGGATTTTGCTGTCGCTGCGGGATCACAAAGCGGCGCTGCTGGTGCTGGGAACGAAAGCGATTTCAGGAGCGGGACGCGCGGCGCTGGGCGTAGTGACGCGGCAGTTGCTGGCGCATTCGCCATGCCCGATTTTGACGGTGGGGCCAGAAGACAAGAAGAAGTCGCAGAAGTTTGGGCGCTGGAATAATGTGCTGGCGGCCACGGATTTTTCAGCGGCGTCGCTGAGCGCGCTGCACTATGCGCAGAGGATCGCGTGCGGACACCTGATCGTGGTGCACTCGGCGCGATGCGGGCGGCATGAGGAGTGCCCGAATTGTCTGGAGCGGTTGCGGTTTCTGGCTCCGTTTGACGAGGCGCACGGGTTGCCGGTGGATCATCTGGTGACGGGCGGGGATCCGGCAACAATGATTGTGAAAGCGGCGAAGAAGCTGCATCCGGACCTGATCGTGATTGGTGCGCCTTCGCCGGAGCATCAAGAGCATGATCTGGAGCACAGCACGGTGGTGAAGGTGATTGCCGAGGTTTCGACGCCGGTGCTGATTGTTCCGGAAAACCGGGAGCGGTATGCGGATGAGCTGATCGCTGAAGTGGCTACGGCGTGATCCGCGATCGCGGATCGCGCGGCCTGTAGCCTGTAGCTCTGTTGGGTGGAGTCGGATAGCTGAGTCAGTCGGTGCTCGTAGTTTCGACTGCAAGATAGGTCATGGCAGAGTGGCGAAACCTTGCAGAGATGAAGACTATGAAATCGTGTGTATCGAACTCATCATGGAACTGCTTGTCATCGAGTTCTGGATGTTGTTCCCGGGCGCGAAGAAGGTTATCTGGCGAGGCGTTTCTCTTGCTTTCGCGAAGTAGTAAAGAAGTTCATCTCGTCGTTGCCCGCTCGGCTGTCCGAGGATCCCGATGACCTGTTTGGGAGTTTGTCCAAGGTGCAAGCCGGAATCAGTTGAGACACCTCGACCGATTTTTACAGACGGAACGCAGAGATCTCGTCCATTCCATGGCGGACCGTCCGACAAGAGATAAAACGAGGAATCGAGTTCGCCGCGTTCAAAAATCAGGTAAGTCTTCGCTTTGGTGTCAGAGGATACGTAACAGGCCTGATCTCTTCCAGTCGACCCATCACCACGTTGCACTACTGTGGCGTCGTCCAACTTTTTGAGGGCTTGAGCGACAGCATCGTTGTTGTCGTCGGTCAAATCTATGTTAAGCAGCTTGAACGTTGCGTCCGCAATCGGTCGTTTCAGGACACCTGCGACTTCGTCTTCGTCTCCTGGTCTTAAGTAAGACCACCAATCGGAATTGTCATCCATTCTCACTGGCGGGCGCACTTGCCCGTCAAGCCTGAGGTTGAAGAATCCCGTCATCAAGCACACCAGACCAACAATGGTTTTGCTGTTTCTCGCCCCCAACAGCTTCATCCGGTTTCCTCGGTCCGGATTTTAATCTAACCGACCACCTGTTCAGGACAGAGTTTTGCCGGGGTCGGTGTGGATTACGGCTATGCCGGAGCCGGCTAGTTCTTTTTCGAGCTGCGCTGGTGTTCCTACGAGCGGCGGGAAAGTTCCAAAGTGGATGGGCAGGACGGTTTTTGCTCCGATGAACTTCGCGGCGACGGCGGCGGCTTTGGGTCCCATGGTGTAGTGGTCGCCGATGGGCAGCATGGCGAGCTCGGGGTGGTAGAGGTCGCGGATGAGCTGCATGTCGGAGAAGGCGGTGGTGTCACCGGCGTGGTAGAGGACGGGGCCGTTGTCGATGGCGATGACGAAGCCCGCGGGCTCCCCGCCGTAGACGACCTTGTCGCCGTCGGTGATGCCGGAGGAGTGGAGCGCCGGCGTGAGGGTGAGGGTGACGTCGGCATGCTTGTGGGAGCCGCCCATGTTCATACCGATGGCTTGCTCGCTCTTGAGGCCTTTGGATTGCAACCAGTCGATGAGCTCGACCACGCCGACAGCGATGGGGCCGTGTTTTTTCGCGACGGGAAGGGCGTCGGCGATGTGGTCCATGTGGCCGTGGGTGAGGAGGAGCAGGTCGATCTTGTCGGGGAGCTTGTAGCCCTTCGGGTATTTGGGGTTGTGCTCGATGAAGGGGTCGATGAGGATGTTGGTGCCGTTGGGCGTGGTGATGAGGACGGTGGCGTGTCCGAGCCAGGTGATGGACGTGCCTTTGAGATCGGGCATATTCAGATGAAATCCTCCGCGAATTATGGTCGCACTTTTTCTGTTTTAGATGCTTGAGGGCAGGCGCGGGCAGGGGACTCGAGTCAGGAGACAGGAAGCGGTGGAGGCACCCAGTGAGTCGTGGCTGTCAGGAGTGAGGGTGCGAGATTGGTGGCCCAAGCGTGGATGGCGCTCCAGTCGCGCGCATCGTTGGCGGGGATCTTGCGGAGAGCGGGAATGACGCTGAAGGGGAAGCCGAGTTTCTCGGGATCGAAGCGGCCACCGATGACCTGCCGAGAGACGGGTAAGAACCAGGGGAATTTGGCGAGTTCCTTTTTCATTTGCTTCTCGGCTTCGGTGAATTCCTTTGCGTCGGCATGGATGGGGCCGAGGACGAAGATGGCGACGGGCCGACGGAGGAGCGCGTCGCGATGGGAGGAGAGGAAGCGGCGCGCGTCCTTGTGGAGGCGGCCCATGTAGAGGGCGCAACCGAGAACGATGGCGTCGTAATGGTCGAGATCTTTGACTTCGGTCATGGGCTGGGCGTTGACGGTGAGGTGCTGCTGGAGGAGGTCGTCGGCGATGGCGTGGGCGACTTCTTCGGTCGATCCAAAACGAGTGGCCCAGGTGACGAGCAGGGTGGCGGGCATGGGAGGCCTCCGGGAGCGGCGGCAAGGCGGTAGAGAAGAGGTTTTTAGGCGCACCACTCGACGGTGGAAGACTGACACGGTGTGGGGCGGCTGTCGGTGAGCCGGGTCACAGGAGCGATTCGGGCGGTTTAGCGGATGCCCGCGGCGCGCAGAAAGGTCGAGTATTGCCGATCGGAGCCGAGGATGTGGTCGAAAAACCAGTCCTTCAGGTAGTCGACCGTCTCGAGCGAGATGCCGGATATGCCTTCGTCGTATTTGCGGCGAACTTCAGCAAGCCATGCTGAGGTGTTGACGTGTTCGAGGCGGTGGGCCTCGGCATCGGGATAGGTGGTTTGTTCGAAGAGATATTCCTCGTGGGCGAAGTGATTTTTAGTGGATTGGATGAGCTGGCCGAGAGCATTGCTGAGGATGCTTCTGGGTGCGCCAGCGCTGATTGCGTCGTGGAGCTGATTGAGGAGAGCGACCATCTCCCGGTGCTCGCGGTCGATTGAGGGGATAGCTAACGACAGCTGGTTGTCCAAAACGATAGAAGGCATTGGGCGCATACTTTCCCGCGCTGGCTCGCGGCGGGCCGGGTCAACCGGGACGACGTGAGTGAGACTGCTGAGACTATCGGCAGTATTGCGGAGAAGAGCAGGGTGCGGGGCTCTGACTTGCGGAGTCCTGACAGGCAGTGCTGAGCGCCTGGCAATTAGCTGGCGCCGGGAGCAATTTCGGGGGAGAGAGAGGGGTGGTCTTGACGTTGGATGCCGGGGCGGGGTACGTTGGACGACATGGGCGAAGAAAAGGCGAACATTGCTGAGGAGGCGCACTTCCCGGGCACCTTGTTTCCAATTTTGGGGCAGGGGCCGGTGGGGATTGCTCGGCTGGCGGCGGAGGGGAACGACGCGGGCGCGGGACACCTGGTGCAGTTTCGGACGCTGGCGCCGCGGTCGTTGCTGAACCGGAGCGAGTCGAAACGGATGCAGTGGCTGGCGTGGAGCATTAATCCGTACCGCGGGTGCGAGTTTGGCTGCAAGTACTGCTATGCGCGGTACACGCACGAATATATCCACCCCATCAAGCAAAACCGGCTCGATGTGGACCCCGGGGCTCAGCACGATCCGGAGCAGTTTGAGCGGGAGATCTACATCAAGCAGCATGCGGCGTGGCTGCTGCGGCAGGAACTGAAGCAGGTACGGCCGGATGAGTACATTGCGCTAGGGACGGCGACCGATCCGTATCAGCCGATCGAGCGGCAGGCAAAGGTGACGCAGAGTTTGCTGGAGGTGTTTGCGGAGCAGCGGGGGCTGAAGCTGGGGATCGTGACGAAGTCGACGCTGATTGAGCGGGATGTTGATTTGCTGGTGCAGATCGCTAGCCGGAATCACCTGACGGTGCACCTGACGATTACTACGCCGGATGCGAAGCTGGCGCGGATTCTGGAGCCGCGAGCGCCGCGGCCGGATTTGCGGTTCCGGACGGTGGAGCGGTTGCGGGCGGCGGGGTTGAAGGTGGGAGTATTGTGCTCACCGCTGATGCCGGGGATCACTGATACTCCGCGGGCGCTGGAGGCGATGGCGCGGCGGGCGAAGAAGGCAGGGGCGAGCTTTTTTAGCTCACAGCCGCTGTTTTTGAAGCCGTGCTCGAAGGGGGTGTTCATGCGGTTTGTTCGGGAGAATTTTCCGGAGTTGGAGAAGACGTACGAGGCGCGGTACGGGGAGAGGGCGTTCGTGTCAAAGGCGTATGGGGAGCGGGTGGCGGCGCTGGTGCGGGCGGTGGTTCGGAAGCATGGCCTCGAACAGCGGTTCAGCGATGCGGTGGAGCGGGAGGTGAAGCCGGTGTGGCCGATGCAGGAGGAGTTCTGGCCTGGGGCGAAAAAACCCGCACGATCGGCGTAATTTGTGGGCAATTGTGTTGCGGTGAGGCGTGGCGTTGCGTATATTTCGGACAAAGCGAAAGAGCCAAGGAAAAAGGGGAGTTTGCGCAATGCCAGAAGCAACAGCGGTAATTGGGAAGTCGGTTCAGATCCGCGGGGAAGTGAAGGGCAACGAGGATTTGGTGGTGGAAGGTTTGGTGGAAGGGACGATTACCCTGACCGAGCACAAGTTGACGGTGGGCGCGAGTGCCCACGTGACAGCCAATGTTGCGGCGAAAGATGTGGTGGTGCAGGGCTCACTGAAGGGCGATATTCAGGCAGTTGGCAGAGTCGAACTGCGGTCGGGAAGCCACGTAACCGGAGATATTCGGGCGGCACGGCTGTCGGTGGAAGACAACGCGATCTTCTCGGGCAAGGTAGAACTGGACGGATCGATGGCGACGGAAGCCGCTGCAAAGGCAGCGGCGCATCCACCCGCGAGCGCGGTGCCGGGGAAGCCGGCGGAGGCTATGTTCGGGACGCACTGAGAGAGCAGCCGGTAGCCGGTAGCTGGTAGGCAAGCGAAAAAACGGCCTCGGATCCTTTTGGATTCGAGGCCGTTTTGTTTTGGTACAAGGTTACCGGCCGATGTGGACGGTTGCGGTGAGAGGCGTTTCCGCGGAGGAGGGGCCGGCGAGGATGGTGTAGTCGCCGGGGGTGAGTTCGAAGGAGTTCTTGCTTACGTCGTAAATGGAGACGTAGAGGGGATCGAGCTTGAGGGTGACGGTTTTCGATTCGCCCGCGGCGAGAGAGACGCGATTCCATGCCACGAGGCGCTTGAAGGTGGATTCCCCGGTGGAGGCTGGGAGTGTCGCGTAGACCTGGGCTACTTCGGTTCCGGCGCGACTGCCAGCGTTGCGGACGGTGAAGGTAACGCTGAGGGGTTCCACGGAGAGGTTGGAATATTCGTACGTGGTGTAGGAGAGTCCATAGCCGAAGGGGAAGAGGGGTTCTTTCTTCTCGGATTCGAACCATTTGTAACCGACACGGACACCTTCTGTGGCGGGAGCGTCGAAGAGCGGGAGTTCGCCGGGGTGGTGGTGGCCGGAGCCGGGGTTCTTGACGAGCTCGATGCCGGGGACCTGCGGGTGGGGGAGCTGATCGTCATTCTTCGCAAAGGAGATGGCGAGGCGGCCGGAGGGGTTGACGTCGCCGAAGAGAATGGCGGCGAGGGATTGCGCACCGCCGATGCCGGGATACCAGGCTTCGATGATGCCGTGCACGCGATCGACCCAGGGCATGGAGACTGGGCCGCCGTTTTCTATAACGACGATAGTGTGTTGATTGGCCGCGGCTACGGCATCGACGAGGGCATCCTGATTGTTGGGCAGAGAGATGGTGGAGGAGTCCTTGCCTTCGCTCATGGGCTGGTTCACGAAGACAATGGCGATCTGGGAGCTACCGGCGAGTTTCGCGGCGGCTGCGGGATCGGTGCCTGGATCGAATTCAATTTTGGCGCTGGGAGCGCGTTTGCCGATTTCCTTCAGCGGCGAGGATGGGAAGTAGACGGTTTCCATCCAGAACGCGCCGCCGGGGTGAGAGGCGATGGCGTTGCCGCCGGGTGAGTCGACCTGGGCGGAGCCTCCACCGGAGAGGACACCGACGTCGGCATGGGAGCCAATGATGGCGATGGACTGGACCGATGCCGCATTGAGCGGCAGGATGTGGTCGGCGTTCTTCAGCAAAACGATGCTTTCGTCGGCGATGTGCTCCGCGTCGTCACGGCCGCGGAAGGGATCGGGGACCTGCGTGACGGGCGGATTGTCGATGACGCCGTTGACGAACATGCTGCGCAGGACGCGATGGACCGCGTCATCGAGACGCGACATGGGGACCTGGTTTTTCTGGACAGCGTCTTTGAGGGGGTCGCCAAAGTATTGTGAGCCGGGCTGTTCCTGATCGAGGCCCGAGAGCGCGGCGTGAACGGTGGAGTGGGTTCCACCCCAGTCGGAAACGACGAAGCCTTTGAAGTCGAAGTCTTTTTTGAGGACCTGGTTGAGGAGGTAGTCGTTCTCGCAGGACCAGTCGGTGCCACCGGGCGGAGTGATGGTGTCGCGGTTATAGGAGCACATGACGCCGGCGGGATGGGCGAGGCCGATGGCGATCTGGAAGGCGAGGAGATCGCTTTCACGGGCGGCGCGCTGATCGATGAGGACATTGACGGTGGTGCGGCCGGTTTCCTGGTCGTTGAAGGCGTAGTGCTTGATGTCGCCCATGACCTGGTTATCCTGCACGCCGCGGGCTAATTCGCCGACCATGGTTCCGGCGAGGACGGGATCTTCACCGGCGTACTCAAAGTTGCGGCCGTTGCGGGGATCGCGGGCGAGGTCGACACCGCCCCCGATGGACATGTTGTAGCCCATGTTGCGCAGCTCGCGGCCGATGACGGAGCCAAAGAGACGAAGCGCGTCCTTGTCCCAACTGCACGCGGCGCCGAGGACGGAGGGAAGCAAAGTGGCGTAGTGACTACCTTGCGAGGCGAGGCGAATGCCGACGGCCGAGTCGGCCATGTTGATGCCGGGAATGCCGAGGCGTTCCACACCGACGACGTATCCGGCGCCGCCGAGGGAGCCTTTGGGAATTTCAGCGCCGGCGCGGAGGCCGTTCCAGCCGGTGCCGTGGACGAAGTTCATTTTTTCGTCGAGGGTCATTTCTTTCATGACGAGGTCGGCGCGCTCGTCGGGGGAGAGAGACTTATTCATCCACGCGCGGGTGTCGGGTTTGGGCTGGGGGGCGTTTTGCGCGATGGCGGGGAGGGAAGCGACGAAGATCAGGGCAGAGACACAGCGCAGGAAGCGCGACGCGGGAAACCGAACAAACTGCATATTCACCTCAAACGGCAAAATGCTAATGGTGCGGGGAGACAATCGTCAAGGTAAAACGTTTAAGTGAAGGGAAGAGCAGCCTGGAGCTGTGAGGGGGTAGCGAGGAGGCAGGAGGAGGTCATCATTGACAGGCCGAATATGATTGGGGGATGAGTCGTTTGCGCAGGTTCTTGCGCTGGCGACTTATCGCCGTTCTTATAGCATTGCGATTACCCAGTCGCCCAAAAGTAGTCATTACCGGATTCGGTATTCCGTTCCCGCCGGAAAAACACGCCTCTACTTCTTTTCGTAGACAAGCGTACCCTTTTCAGCTGGCCGATCTGGACTCCACCACGATTCGGTGATGACTCTGCCATCGTTGCTCAGCTTCAGAGAGCCCTGGGTGAACACTTTGCCATGGACCTTCGTAACGACAAGAAACTCGCGATTTCCAGCGGGCCGCACCGCACGGGTGGTCTCCTCAGGAGCATGGGGCCCTCGTACCGCCGCTTCGACTCCATCGAGCGGCGCGTCGATCTGCTGGCCCGCGCTCGGATAGTCGATATGCAAAGCTTGATTCTCGAGTCTCAAGGTCATGTCAGCATGCCGCTGAAGGTCGTTTGCATCCCGCCACTGGCCTGCAAAATCGTTGGCCCCCGACAATCGCGAAAAGACGATCTGGGATGTAATAACCGGCCCATTCGGTCGAAACTCCGTCACCGTCGTCGTGAAAACCTTCCCGTCAGTCGAAAGCTCATCATGAGTAGCCCTCGTCTTTACCCCATTTTCCTTTATGGTAACGTCTAGCGCCGTGGCACCGCTTTTTTCACAGAATAGCGTGCGATTGTTCCCTATTGGTCGATCCTTCCCATCGCAGCGAAGAGTGTGACTCGATTTTTCATCAAAGCGATACTCGCCGTCAGCCGAAATCGAAATAGTCAAAACCTGGCCGTGATAGCCGCTCTTGGCAGGGTTCAACTTCCACGTGCCATTCCAGTCTGGCGACGGAGCCCGGCAACCCTGCGTAGCGGATAATGCGCAGAAAACAACCCAACCGCGCCATGCGTTCCTCATCGTCAGTGTCGCCGCGATCACAGGTTCAGGCGCCGGGTGGAGGCGTGAGCTTCTCCGCTAAGTAGACGTAGGTTTCGGCCCAGCTGCGGGCGGTTTGTTTTAGGTCGGCGCCGGCGCCGTGGCCTCCTTCGGTGATTTCGTCGTAGAGGAAGGGTTCGTGGTACTCCTCCATTTTGGCGGCGAACTTGCGGGCGTGTTGTGGGCCGACACGGTCGTCGCGGGTGGTGGTGAAGATGAGGGGTTCAGGATATTTCACATCGGGCTTGAGCTGGTTGTAGGGCGAGATGCCGGCGAGGAAGGCGCGCTCTTCGGGCACGGTGACGGAGCCGTATTCGCCGACCCAGCTGGCGCCTGCAGCGATCTGTTCGAAGCGAAGCATATCAAGGAGCGGAACCTGGATGACGATGGCGTTCCAGAGGTCGGGGTGCTGCGTCATTTCGACTCCCATGAGCAGGCCGCCGTTGGAGCCCCCGATGATGCCGAGGTGCGCGGGCGATGTGATTTTGCGGGCGATGAGATCCTGGGCGACGGCGGCGAAGTCGTCATAGATGACCTGGCGATGGGTTTTGAGGCCGGCTTCATGCCATGCGGGGCCAAACTCACCGCCGCCGCGAATGTTGGCGAGGACGAAGACGCCGCCTTTTTCGAGCCAGAGCTTGCCGCGAATGGCGGAGTAGGTGGGCGTCTCGGAGACTTCGAAGCCACCGTAGGCGTTGAGCAGGGTTGGGTTCTGGCCGTTCAGCTGCATGTCTTTGCGATGGACGACAAAGTAGGGGACTTTGGTTCCGTCCTTTGAAGTGGCGTCGAGTTGTTCGACGGTGTCCTGGGAGGCGTCAAAGAGGGGCGGCTGCGAGCGGGAGAGTTTCAGGTGTGCGGTGGCGGCATCGCCCTGGAGGAGCGAGGGCGGAGTGAGAAATCCCTGCGTGCTGAGGAAGAAGGTTTCGTTGGCGTCGCTGGCGGTGACGATGTTGATCGTGCTGTTGTCGGGGACATCGAGGGTCTTGATGGACCAGCCGTCTTTGCCGGTGGGCGTGTAGACGTAGGCGCGGCCGAGGACGTGCTTGAGGGTGGCGATGAGAAGGCGGGAGTGCGTGGTGGCGAATCCGTCGAGGAACTCGTCGGCGGTGGGAGTGAAGACGACAGTCGGACTGAGGTGGGCGGGATCGCGGAGCAGATCGGCGAGCCGCACGGAGAGCAGCGAGCCCTGGATAAATTTGGGGCCGTCGGGGTTGGGGGTCCAGTCCTCATGGGTGAGGATGAGGAGGCGGCCGGAGAGCAGGCCGACGGGGTCCGCTTTGCGCGGGATATTCAGTTCCTTCAGGCCGGCAGGGGTTTGGATCCACCAGCGCGATTCGAAGAAAGTGACGGCGCGTACAAAGAGGGTGAGGTGGTCCCCCTGGGCATCGTGCATGACCGCGGAACCGGCACGGATATCCGAGGGCTCGCCGCGGAAGATTTCCTTTGCGCTGTCGAGGGGGGCGCCGCGCTTCCATTCTTTGACGATGTAGGGATAGCCGGACTTGGTCATGGAGTCGGCGCCCCAGTCACGACCGATGAGGAGAGTGTCTTTGTCTACCCAGGAGATGTCCTGCTTGCTGTGGGGCGCGATGAAGCCGGTGTCAACGAATTTGTTTTGTTTCAGGTTGAATTCGCGCGCTGTGGAGGCGTCCTCGCCGCCGATGGAGAGGCCGAACATGCAGTATTCATCGCCGGGATAGAGGCAGTTAGCGCCGTGGAAGACCCAGCTCTTGCCTTCCTGTTTGTCGAGGGCGTCGATGTCGAGGACGGTTTGCCAGTGTGGAGTGGTGCTGGAGTAGTCGGAGAGAGTGGTTTTGCGGAGGAGACCGCGAACGTTTTTCTCGTCGTTCCAGAAGTTGAAGACATCGTCGCCGCGGAGGCCGGGGATGGGCAGACGGCTGGGATCTTCGCTGACTTTGAGGGCTTCGTCGTCGAAGGTGGCAAAGCGCGGGTCGGCTTCGAGGACTTTGGCGGTGCGGGAGTTTTCGGATTTCACCCAGTCCATGGCACGGGGGCTGTTCACCTCTTCGAGCCAGATGTATTTGTCTTCGGGATCGGAAGACTGGGAGTGTGCGTAAAAGCTGACGGCGCCAAGGGAGAGGCAGACGAGGACAAGGCAGGGAACGACAGCGGTACGGACCTTCGACATCCTGGAAGCTCCTGAAAGGGCAGTGCCTGCAAATTTACATCAGCGGCGCTGGAAACACGAAGACGCTCCCGTTTCGAGTGACGAACGGGGTCTGCTGTGGGATGGAGACAAGGGCTATTGCTGGACGAAGAATTCAGTCATGGAAGGCGCGGTGGAGGCTGCGGCGGGCGGGTTGGGGAGATTGAGGGCTTCCATGATGGTGCGGAGCATGCTTTCGTGCTGATAGAGAGTGGAAGAGGTTTGGGTGTAGGCGGGTTTGACGTTCGGGCCCCAAAGGACGGGGGAGACGTGGCCGCCGCCGTTGGTGGTGTCGGAGTCGAGGGCTTCGTCGAAGTCGACGATGAGGAGGCCCTCGCCGCCGGTCTGGAACGCGGAGAGCGTGGAGAGCGGGGCGACGATGTTGGTTTGGAGCCAGGTGTCGGCTTGTTGGGGAGTGCCGTCGTGGGCGTCGTCGTCGACGTCGGGAACGATGCAGGAGAAGTCGGGGAGGGCGTTGTTGGCGAGGTCGATGGCGAACTGGTTGAAGGGCCAGATGACTTCGTTGGCCACCTGCTGGTCGTCGGCAACGTCGGAGAGCATGGCGAAGGGATTGTGACGGATGAGGTAGAGGCCGGTGTTGCCGCCGGTGTAGCCCTGCGTGATTCCTTCGGCGTAGATGCGGAAGGTGACGCCGGTGGAGAGCATGCGGCGGGCGATGTTATCGACGTTGAAGACCTGGGTGGAGTTGTCGTCGGTGGTGAGGAGCTGGCCGGTAGTGAGCATGAAGTAGTTGCCGATCGACGGGTGTGAGTCGGCGTAATAATTGGTGGGGAGCGCGCCGTGAGCGATGAGGGTGTTGAGATTGGGCCAGACAGTGGTGGCTCCGACGACGGTGGAGTAGCTTTGGTTCTCTTCCATGACGAGGACGACGTGGTGGCTCGCCGGGACTTGCGGTGGTGGAGGCGCGCTGGCCTGAACGGTGATGGCGGCGGTACCGGTTTTGGTGGAGTCCTGCGAACTGGTAGCTGTGACGGTGACCGTTGCGGCGGATGGGGGTGCGGTGTAGAGGCCTGCGGCGGTGATGGCGCCGCCGCCCGAGGCGGACCAGGCGACGGCAGTGCTGAAATTGTCGGTGCCTTGTACGCTGGCGTTGCATTGCGAGGTTGCGCCAGCGGCGACAGTCGCAGGGGCGCAGGAGGCTGAGACGGAGGAAATGGTGGGGGAGGTGGTCTGCGGCGGCGTGGTGCTGGATTGGTTGCCGCAGGATGTGAGGGCCGAGAGAACCAAGGAGGCAAGCGGGACGGAGATCGAAGAGGTCTTCAAAGGAGCTTCTACGGCTGGTGTTTAGAGCAGATCGAGGGCGGGAATAGTTGCCTGAGCTGGAGCGGCATAAGGGTAAACAAGGCAACTGTCGTAACTCGGGAGCCCTTTGAGCGCTAAAAGTAGATAATCTCGAAGGGAAATCTAAGGACGGGTACGAACGGATGAGCACGGTCTTGGTGACGGGGGGCTCCGGATTTATCGGGAGTCATTGCATTGTGCAGTTGCTGGCGGCGGGGCACCAGGTGCGGACCACGGTGCGGTCGCTGGAACGGGAGCCCGAGGTCAGGGCGATGGTGAAGACTGGCGGAGTTGATGCGGATGGGCGGCTGAAATTCTTCGCAGCGGATCTGATGAACGATGCAGGATGGGCGGCGGCGGCGGCGGGATGTGACTACGTGCTGCATGTGGCTTCGCCGTTTCCGGCGAGCGTGCCGAAGGATGAGGAGGAACTCGTCAAACCCGCGGTGGAGGGGACGACGCGGGTGATGCGGGCTGCGCGCGATGCGGGGGTGAAGCGGGTGGTGCTGACGTCTTCGTTTGCGGCGATTGGGTACGGGCAACGGCCGCAGAAGGAACCATTCAGCGAGAAGAACTGGACGAATCTGAAAGGCAATGGCGTGCTGCCTTACGTGAAGTCGAAGACGGTGGCCGAGCATGAGGCGTGGAATTTTATGGGCCGGGAGCGCGGCGGACTCGAACTGACGGTTATCAATCCGGTAGGCGTGTTCGGGCCGGTGCTGGGGCCGGATTACTCGACGTCAATCATGCTGGTGCAGCGGCTGATGGATGGCGCGGTGCCGGGGTGTCCGAAGCTGTGGTTCGGGGTGGTGGATGTGCGGGACGTGGCGGACCTGCACATTCGGGCGATGACGCATCCGGCGGCGAAGGGCGATCGATTTTTGGCGGTGGCCGGGGATTTTCTGTCGATGCGGGAAATGGCGCAGGTGTTGAAGGCTCGGATGGGCGTGTGGGCGAAGCGGGTGCCTACGATGCAGTTGCCGAACTGGGTGGTGCGGCTGGTGGCGATGCGGGATGCGGGGGCGAAACAGATTGTGCCGGAACTGGGGAAGAGGAAGAACGCGACGAGCGAGCATGCGCGGAAGGTGCTGGGGTGGGAACCGCGGTCGAGTGAAGAGGCGATTGTGGCGACTGCGGAGAGTCTGGTGAAGTTGGGACTGCTGAAGGACAGCACGAAAGCGCAGGCTCAACATTGAAGGTCATCATCACGGGTACGACGGGGATGGTGGGCGAGGGTGTGATGCTGGAGTGCATCGAGCATCCGGACGTGGACGAGGTGTTGTCGGTGAGCCGGCGGCCTTATGGGGTTTCGCTTCCGAAGTTGAAGGAATGCATCGTGCCGGATTTTATGAAGGCAGAGGATGTGGCGCAGCAGCTAACCGGATACGACGCGTGCTTCTTTTGCGCGGGCGTGAGTAGTGTGGGGAAG
>Ga0182015_10002500_pt1 | contig 22048 bp, 15 predicted proteins | sample 712P3MmetaG_FD_120478 | JGI IMG/M metagenome (GOLD analysis project Ga0182015, IMG submission 120478) | Permafrost microbial communities from Stordalen Mire, Sweden - 712P3M metaG | ecosystem: Environmental > Terrestrial > Soil > Wetlands > Permafrost | place: Sweden: Stordalen | collected...
CACCTCGAATGCCGCGGGTAGCTTGAGAGCTTTCAGCGTTTTCTCCGCCACGCGCAGCGGAATCGAGCGGATGGTGCGCACGTTGGGCGTGACGTCTTCGCCGGTGACGCCGTCGCCGCGCGTGACGCCGCGCGCGAGCACGCCGTCCTCATATTGCAGCGAAATGCTCAGGCCATCGAATTTGTGTTCGGCGACGTAATCGACGTGATCACGACCGGCGAGTTCGCGCACACGGCGATCGAAATCGGCCAGTTCGTCGTAGGAATAGGTGTTGTCCAGGCTGATCATCGGCGGGACATGCGTGAAGGTCTTGAAGCCTTCGCGCGGCGTGCCGCCGACTCGTTGCGTGGGGGAATCCGGCGTTGCGAGATCCGGATAGGCCGCTTCGATTTCTTTCAGCTGCGCCATGCGGCGATCGAAATCGGCGTCGGAACTCTTCGGATCGTCGAGGACGTAATAAAAATATTCGTCGCGACGGAGATCCTCGCGCAGTTTTTCGATTTTCTTTTTCGCTTCGGATTTCGTCAGCACGCTGGCGTTTCTCCGGATTGGCCGTCGCGAAGGCATCTGATCTGGCCGCGAAGGAGCGCGTATTATATCGCGGCGCCCGGCGCGGTGCGGAGCTCCCGCGGAGACTATATATGAGGTAACTTCTATCGACATGGAACCGATCACACAAGTGCTGGCCGCGGTGGCATTGGCTCGATGCGGATTCAAGCGCATCACGCCGCTCGCCGTGCCGATTATGGTGACCGCGGGGCTCGCGCCGGATGTCGATTGGGTTTCGGTGTTTGGCGGAGCGCGAATTTTTCTCGAGGCGCATCGCACGGCCACGCATTCGCTGTTTGGAATCGCGGTGATGGCGGCGGTGGTTGTGACGGCGTTTATTCCGATCGGGCAGAGATTAGGGCAGCGCGTGCGATTTGGGCCGGCGTTCGCATCGGCACTGGCGGCAGGCGTGCTGCATCTGCTGCTCGATCTGACGGGCAGCTATGGCGTGAAGCTGCTGTGGCCATTTAGCGCGCGATGGTTCGCGTGGGACCTGACGGCCTCGCTCGATCCGTGGATATTATTTCTGCTGCTGGGCGGGCTTTTTCTGCCGGCGCTATTTCGGATGATCACGGAGGAGATTGGCGCGAAAGAGAAACGCCCGGCCGTTGAACGCGGCGCGGTGATGGCATTGGTGCTGGTCGCGCTGTTCTGCTGCGCGCGCCTGGTTTTGCATCAGAGAGCGATGGCGCTGCTCGGGGCGCGAGAGTACGGCGGCGAAGCGGCCAATCTTGCGGGGGCCTTTCCGCAATCTTTTTCTCCGCTCGAATGGAACGGCGTAGTGGATACCGACGACACGATGGATGAAATCGAGGTCTCTTTCGCACCAGGCGCGGCGTTCGATCCAGACGCGGCGCGCGTAAATTACAAGGCGGATCCGTCGGCTGCGCTGTTCGCGGCGCAGCGCAGCGACGCCGGCGCTGCGTTTCTGCGCTTCGCGCGATTCCCTCTGGCAAGCGTTGAGCCGCTCGGCGATGGATATCGCGTCACGTTGCGCGATTTGCGTTTCGATGCCGGTCCGCATGCTGATCGCAACGTGATCGCGCGGATCGTTGTGGACGCGAACGATCATGTGACGCAACAGGGGTTTCTTTTCGATGCTGGCGAAGCAAGCGGCGGACAGTGACGGCGCGAAATCGCGCGAAAGGATCGCGGCGCCGGCCGCGATTTGCGGCCAGAATCGCTACTTAGCCTGTTCGGCGAGTTCCGCCTTTGTGGGACGCATGGCAACGCGCACGGCCAAATACAGCGCGAGGGCAAATAGCACGCACCAGAAGGTGCCTGAGACTTTGTGCGCTTGAAGATACGGCAGAGCCGCGGCGCCGACCCGGATTGCGAGATAGCCTTCGAGGGAAAAGCGAATCACGCGAGCCAGCGTCAGCGAGAATACAAAGGGCCGCAGCGGCATTTCCGCCACGCCCGCGGCGAGAATCACGGCCTTGAACGGCATCGGCGGCGGCATCAAGGCTCCCAGCAAAACCGAGAGGAAACCGTGGCGAACCACCCACTGGCGGATCTTTTCACCACGGGCTCCCGTGCGTTTCTTGACGAAGGCTTCTTCTCCTTTGCGCGCGAGAGCGTAAAGGAGCACTCCGCCGAGCACGGAGCCGAGCACCGTCATCATAACGTAATAAGGCATGCGCGCCGGGCGATGCATGGAGACTTCGATGAGCAGGATATCGAGCAGCACGGGCGGAAGCGGCGCGGCCGAATCAATGAAGCCGACCACACACATCCCTAAGCCGCCCGTAGCCAACACCATGGCCACGAGCCGGGGAACGATCCGCCGGTAGAGAGTCTTCATGAGCGCGATTCACTCAAGCAAGGATTAAAGATTTTACCAGAGCCGCGCCCGGTGCGCCGCGTTCTCTGCGCGCGGGATTTCGGCGGGGCGTATCGCCGGCCCGGGGGAGTACACGGGAGATACGTGACAGACTAAGGGCGGTACGGTCCGCGGGGCGCGGCGTTCGCACTGTTTCCGTACACGAAATCGCGGATTGGACTTATTGACCGCTACGAAGGACCCTGCTATAAGCCTTGAGGCACCTTTTGGCTTCGATCTCGCCTGCAAGGTTTCCAATAGAGTTTCGGCTGCGGAGGATTCATGTCGGTTACAGGATGGGTCTGGTTCTTCATGGTCGTCAGCGTGGCTTCGCTGGGAATTGCAGCGCTATTCGCGCGCGAAGTGCTGGCGGCAGACACCGGCACAAAGGCCATGCAGGATATCGCTGGGGCCATCAAAGAGGGAGCCGAGGCCTTTCTGCGGCGGCAATACACTACGATTTATAGCCTGAGCTTTGTGCTGGCCGTGCTGTTGTTCGTTTTCTACGACGTCACCAAAGGCAGCCGATTGGCGTGGATGACGGTGATTTCGTTCTTCGCTGGAGCGGTGTGTTCGGGCCTGGCAGGATTTTCAGGGATGTTCGTTTCGATCCGCGCGAATCTGCGCGCTGCCAGCGCGGCGCGCACCAGTTTAAACCGCGCGATGCAACTGGCGCTGCGCGGCGGCGCGGTTACGGGACTTTCGGTAGTGGCGCTTTCGCTGCTGGGAGTGGGGCTGATTTTCATCGGCTTTGGCGGGATGCGCAATCCGATGAGCGTGCCGTACGAGATCGTGGGCTTCGGATTCGGCGCGAGTTTCGTGGCGCTGTTCGCGCAATTGGGCGGCGGAATTTATACCAAAGCGGCGGACGTGGGCGCGGACCTGGTGGGCAAGGTCGAGGCCGGAATACCCGAGGACGATCCGCGCAATCCGGCGGTGATCGCGGATTTGGTGGGCGACAACGTGGGCGACTGCGCCGGGCGCGGCGCGGATCTGTTTGAATCCACCGCGGCGGAAAATATCGGCGCGATGATTCTGGGAGTGGCGCTGTTTGGACGATTCGGCATTCTGGGGATTTTCTTTCCGCTGGTGGCGCGCGCGTTTGGATTGGTGGCATCGGTTGTGGGCATTTGGGCTGTGCGTCTGAAAAACGACAACGAAGATCCGCTGGCGGCGCTCAATCGCGGTTATTTGGTGACTTCGCTGCTGGCCACGGGCGGTTTCTACATGGCGGTGCGCTACCTGCTGCAGAACAATCTTTGGTTTTTCGCTGCCGGCGTGATCGGCATCGTGAATAGCTTCGTTTTCGTGTGGATCACGCAGTACTACACGGAATATCGCTATCGGCCGGTGCTTTCGATCGCCTACGCCTCGGTGACCGGCTCGGCCACGAACATCATCACCGGCCTGGCGGTCTCGATGGAATGCACGGCGATGCCGGTGCTGGCAATTTCGGCGGCGATTCTTGGCTCTTATTACTGCGGACACATGGCGCTGCCGGGCGTACGCGGCGCGGGGCTTTACGGCACGGCCATCGCCACGATGGGCATGCTCTCCACCGCGGCGTACATTTTGGCGATGGATACGTTCGGGCCGATCACGGACAACGCGGGCGGGATCATCGAAATGTCCGGACAGCCGGACGAAGTTCGCAAGCGCACCGATCGCCTGGATTCGGTGGGAAATACGACCAAGGCGCTGACCAAGGGATACGCCATCGGCTCGGCCGCGCTTGCGGCGTTTCTGCTTTTTTCGGCGTATCTCGATGAGATCACGCTGCTGGTGCAGCAGAAGACCGGCGATCTGACGTTCCGCTTCGAGCACGTGGACATCAGCAAGCCGCCCGTATTCATCGCGGCGCTGATCGGCGCGGCGCTCACGTTTCTATTTAGCGCATGGGCCATCAAGGCCGTGGGCCGCACGGCGCAGTACGTAATCGAAGAAGTGCGCCGGCAATTCCGCGAAGATCCGGGCATCATGGCCGGAACGTCCAAACCGGATTACGCGCGCTGCGTGGATTTGGTAACGCGCGGCGCTTTGAAGGCGATGGTCGCGCCGGGACTATTGGCGGTGCTGGTGCCGGTTGCGGTCGGTTTTATATTTAGATTTTTTTCCACGGCTGAGGATCCGACTCTGGGCGCCGAAGCGGTGGCCGCGGTGCTGATGGTCGGCACCATTTCCGGCGTGCTGCTGGCGACGATGATGAATAATGGCGGCGGCGCGTGGGACAACGCCAAAAAATACATCGAGACCGGCGAGCTTGGCGGCAAAAAGTCCGAGGCGCACAAGGCGGCCGTGGTGGGCGATACCGTTGGCGATCCGTTCAAGGATACTGCGGGTCCCTCGCTGCACGTGCTGATTAAGCTGCTGTGCACCGTGACGTTTGTGATGGCACCGCTGTTCCTGAAGTAGTTCCCTGTTGAACCGCGGATCTGGGGAACGCGGCGAATTGAAGATCACGAGTTCCCCGTTGAGGCGTCTTGCCCTCAATTAAGGGCAGTTCGTGGCTTTTGGCGGGAAAAGCACTCACATCGGAACCAAGCACCGCGCCACTTTGGGGTAGGCCAGCCTAGTTTTCGCCATTCCCCGCCCCCCTGCAACATCATCCCAAGCTGTATTTAAAGAGACAGACCCGTACCTCCTGCGTGGTTACACTTTTGTCTCCATCGCCCAAAAGCCTTTGGCCAGAGACACCGACGCTAATCACAGGAGAATCATGAAAACAGCAACATTCAGTTTTGCAGCATTGGTTGTAATCGCATCGTTTGCGATGGCGGCAGGCGCACAGTCGTCTGCGCCGCAACAGAATCGGCCGATGTACCACGTGACTATGGTGCCCGCGAGCATCGTCACCATCAATTATCAGCACCGCATGGGCGCGACCGAGATCGGATTTGAAGGTTCGCCGATTGCGCCGCAGGCCATCGGGCACGCCAAAGTGAACGGTAAAGTCGGGCGCATCCAAATCAACGCCGAGTTCAGCGGACTCGAACCGGCCTCGAAATTCGGGCCGGAATACCTGACCTACGTGCTGTGGGCCGTCACGCCCGAGGGAAAAGCGAACAACCTGGGCGAAATTCTTTTGAACGGCGAGAACACCAAGATCACGGTGACCACCTCACTGCAGACCTTCGGACTGATCGTGACCGCGGAACCGTATTTCGCAGTAGCGGAACCGAGCAACGTCGTGGTGCTGCAGAACGTGGTGACGCCGGAGACTACCGGAACGGTGGAACAGGCGCCGGTGACTTATCAAATTTTGGGAAGCGGCGCGTACAGCTACGATTCGGCGGGCGCTATGATGAGCAATCCTTCCGATTCCAAGGCGCCGCTGGAATTTTTCGAGGCTGAAAACGCCGTGCAAATCGCCACGAACGTGGGCGCGCAAGTCTACGCTCCCGACGCGCTGAACAAGGCCCAGACTTCTTTGACCAATGCGCAAGATCTGATGGGCAGCCACGGCGATAACAAGGTGATCGTGCAGGATTCGCGTGACGCCGTGCAGAACGCGGCGGATGCGCGACACATCACCGTCCAAGCCGAAATTGCGCAGGAAGCGGCGGCGGAACAATCCGCGGCGGCCGATCGCGTAGCCCAAGCCAAGGCGCAAGCCGACGCCGCGGCGCTCGCGCAGCAGCAAGAAGCGGCGGCAGCGCAACAAGCGGAGATGCAGAAAACACAGGCCGAAAGCGACGCCGCGACGGCAGCAGCGGCCAACGCTCAGGCGCAAGCCGCGACGGCCCAGGCGCAGACCGCGCAGGCTAATGCGGAATCGCAAGCAGCGCAGCAGCGTTTGGCTGCGCAGCAGGCGCAGGATGACGCAGCGGCGGCGCAGGCTCAAGCTGCGCAAGCCGCGGCGCAAGCGCAGGCGGCGCAGGCAGCCGCAGCTCAGGCGCAGGCGGAAAAAGAACAGCTCCGCGCCATGCTCCTGGAACAGTTCAATAAGATTTTGCCGACTACGGACACGCCGCAGGGCTTGAAAGTGAATATGGCCGACGTGCTTTTCGCATTCGGCAAATTCGACCTTAAGCCCGAGGCCCGCGAGGCGTTGGCGAAACTTTCCGGAATCGTGCTCGGACATCCCGGCTTGAAACTCGCGATCGACGGCTACACGGACAGCGTGGGCACAGACGCTTTCAACCAAACTCTTTCCGACAAGCGCTCCGAAACGGTGAGCGCTTACGTCGTGGCGCAAGGAATTGACGCGGGCTCCGTCAGCGCAACCGGATTCGGAAAAGCGAATCCTGTGGCGAGCAACGACGACGCCGCAGGGCGCCAACTGAATCGCCGCGTAGAGATCATCATCTCGGGCGAAGTGATTGGCGTGGAACTCGGCGGAGGCGCGGTAGCGGCTCCGGCGACGGTGTCGGTTGCAATGCCTGCGCCGGCTTCCATACCGGTGGCGGCGCTGCCGCAACAGTAAGGCGCATAAAAATAGCTGGTGTAACGAATCCGGCGCCACGGAACCCCTTCATCGGGAGTTCCGCAGCGCCGGTTTCTTTTTCTTGGAATTGGAATCGAGCGTGAAGCGCGGCGATTAGGTCTTCAGTACGCCGCGGAATTTCGCAGCGGAATTATCGAAGCCGGGAAACACGGCGTCCAAATCCGTGCTGCCCAGATGATTGGCGATCAATTCGCCGAGCACGGAGCGGAAGTCGGTGGTCAGCGTAAGATCGCGCCCTTCGTTCAATTGATCTTCGTTGAGCCCGGGCCACTGTCCGTAAACTTTTCCACCCTTCACCGGACCGCCCATCACCAGCATGCAATTCGCGTGACCGTGATCGGTACCGCGATTGCCGTTCTCGTGTGCGGTGCGTCCGAATTCGGACATGGTGACCACGACAATATCTTCCATGCGGTCGCCCAAATCCTGTGAGAACGCCGCAAGGCTCCCGCTCAGATCGCGCAGCAGATTCGCCATCTGGCCTTGCGCGCCGCCTTCATTCACGTGATTGTCCCAGCCGCCGGTATCCACGAACGAAACTTCCATGCCGATATCGGCTTTCAGGAGCTGCGCAACTTGCATCATGGTCTGGCCCACGCGGCCGTTGGGGTATTGCGCGCCATTTGCGGGTTGGAAATGCGCGGGATCGGCCTTGCGCAACATGTCCACGGCCGCGAACGTTTCGTTGCCCGTGCCGCGCAAAGCTGTGTCGACTGTTTGCGCGTAGAGGGCCTCGAAGCCGCCTTCTACGGCGGGCGATTGCGCGAAGACTTTGAATTGGCTGACGTCGGGCAGCGCGATCGCGGGTGCGTTGCCGCGCAGTGTGAGCGGCAAATTCGGGCCCATGGCAACAGCGCGAAATGGCGAAGCGTCGGGCTCGGGTTTTTCTACCAATGCGCGATTGAGCCAGCCATCTTCCGTGACTTTCACGCCCGGCGTGCCCGACTCCATATAATCCTGCGCGTCGAAATGAGAACGGCTGGAATCCGGCGAGCCAGCGGCGTGCACGATCGCCAACGAACCGCTGTGAAACAGCGGCGCAAGCGGAGCCATGCTGGGATGCAGGCCAAAAAATCCATCGAGATCGACCGCGGATTGATCGCCCGCGCGCCCGGGCGCCTGGATTGCGATGCTCGGACGGATGCGATAGTAATTGGGCTCCGCGAAAGGCACCACGGTGTTCAGCCCATCGGCGGCGCCGCGCTGAAATAGCACGACGAGCTTTTTCTTGCTGGATGTGGGCGTGGCCGCGATGGCGCGCTGCAAAAACGTCGGCAGCGTGCTCATCCCAATCATTGCGATGCCGCCGCTTTTCAAAAATAGCCGCCGGGAAACTCTCATCGTTGTGGTCCTTTCACTGCTCGCATAAAAGCGCGCGCCATCAACGGCGCTGAAATTCCGGCGAGCCCAAAACCAATCCGGCGATCAAATCGGAATTGATCGAGTGCACCGGATCGTCCAGCTTCGCCTGCAAGACCTGTGGCGTATCCAACTGCTTTTCGAGTGTCGCGCGCGTTTCCGCGCTGACTTCCCCGCCGAGGAACACTTCGAGCGCGCGATCCAGAGCCACGCTTGGATCGGAGCCCGCGGCCGGGTCTCCAAGAACGGAAGCGATGTCAGTCTCGACGCCGCGCAAACGGTTGGCCGTGAGCGCGAGAGAATAGTTCATTCGGTTGAGAAGCGCGCCGGTGTTTACCCAGGTATCGGCCGTGTCCGAATAACCTGTGGGCGGCTGGCACTGATAAAGCGGTTCGCCGATGCGCGCCGACCATTGCACCAGCAGCAGCGGCACGGTGGCGTCCGCGCCGGTGGCGCGCGCGGCAGATATTACCAGCTCAAACGGCGTCTTGATCTTCGCGCGATACGCGTCCTTCGACCAAAATTCGGGCGAATAAATCATGGTGTGCAGCACGTCGCGAATATCGCCGTCGGTCGCAAGGTAAGTTTTCGTCATACGATCGACCAGCGAATCGGGCGGTTTATCCGCCACGAAATGCTGCGCGATCTCGAATGAAATGTGATGCGCGGTGTGCGGATCGCTGGCCAAAAGATCGAGGACTGCCTCGCCGTCTTTAATTCCGCCGTAATCGATCTTGTGTCCGAGAACCATTTTTGGCTTCTCGTCGTGCAGGCGATCGTTGAATTGAAATTCCGGGTCCATGTACGGCGTGCCAATGCCCCATCCGGTGAAGCAGCGCGCAACTTCGGTGACATCCTGCTGCGTGTAGCCGCCATCGACGCCAAGCGTGTGCAACTCCATCAGTTCTCGGCCGTAATTTTCATTCAGGCCGCGGTCCTGCAGTTTCTGCACTTGCGCCTGCTGTTGCTGCGGATTTCCTGCGCCGATGGGAAAGCGCGGAAAACCGCCGCCGCCCATTCCAAATCGCTGCTGGCGCGCCTCGCGTTCCGCCGCGAGCTGCTTGGCTGCGTCCGGATCCACGCTCAGCCAGTTATCCAGATAAAAAAGCATCGCCGGACTTTTCGCCGTGGCTTCCAGCAAATCGCGGAATTTGCCCATGGCGTGCGGGCGAATCGCGTCGCGTTCAAATTGTGTGATCAGCCACGGATCCTGTCCCTTGGCGACGTAAACGTTGAAGTGGTTGAACCAGAAGTCCACCATCTGCTCGTAGAGTTGCCTCTCGCTGTAGACGGCGCGGTCTACCTTGGCCATCGCCAGTTCGGCAACGATGCGTTGCGGCGTGTGAATGTTCTGGTAGTTGAACATCTGATTGCCGGGGCCGGCTTGCCCTTTGTCTTTCCCGGCTCCGCGCGCGGGACCGGCCATCTCGCCGCCTTCGGCGGGCGCGCCGGCGGAAGCGGAAGTGTCACTGGAGGTTTGGCTTGGCATCTGATTCGCGGGCGCGGCAGCGCTCTGGCCCTGAGCTGACGGCGAATTCAAGAGCGGATCGGGGACAAGGTCTTCGGCCGAACCGCCTGCTGAGTTGGGTGCCGCGCCGGCTGCGGCGGCAGGCGCCGGCGATTGCATCGAAAAATCCGGCGGTGCGTCAGCGGAGCCGGCGCCGGTTTGCATCGCTGGGGCGGGCGCATCTTCCGGTGCGGATGGCGCGGGTTGCGGTTGCGGCTGCGTCGCGTCAGCAGACGGCGCGGGCACCGGCTGGCCCTGTTCGCGAGCCACTTCCGCATCCATGGCCGCGCGCGCAGCGCCCTGCTGTTGCTTGCGATATTCTTCGACGGTAATTCCCTCGCGCTTGGCCGCCTGCGCGGGGCGCGGGAATTGCGCGATCAATTCACCGGACGTCATCTTCAGCGTTGGGAAATTGTTCAGGCGCGCATCGAGCGCCGAATCGTCGATCGATTCCGGATGAAGCTGCCGATCGATCCACTTCGCCAGGCCCATCTGCTGCACGCGTTCGACATCGCCTGGCCGCAATCCGTAGCCCAGCCGGTCAAGCGCATGCAGGATGGCCTGCTGTTCGGTGAGATCGGTGATCGGCAGACCCGCGATCACGCGGCTCTGTTTGCCAGGGCGCGTGGCGTCATCGCGCGCGGCGTCAGTTCGGTCTCTTGCGGCAAATAGAATCGGGGTGGCGAAACCAAGCGACAGCAGAATAAATAAAGCGATCGAAACGCTCAAAAATTGCGTTGCCGGTGTGTACCGCTTGCGGCGGCGAGAAGCTCTTGCGGCCATCAACTTCCTCCTGCGGACTCTATCAACAGGCCGAGCCCGAGGTGCCGGGCGCCCACACGCAAATGGGCGATAGGCGCCGTATCCATACTAACCCCGCGCCGGAGAGAAAGTTGCGCGCCGAAACGAATCATCGCGTAACGGTCACCGGCTGTGCGCGCGCCGGGCGCGCTTTGCAATTGGAAGCCTTCCTGTGCACGATAGTTCAGCGTAGTTAGAAGCTCAGGCGGACCAAAGCGATGCTCATGCGCGATTTCATCCTGTGGCTATCGACGAAAAAGCGCGTCACGAGCGCGATTGCGCGTCGCGGCATGAAGCAAGGTTTCGCGCGCCGGTTCGTCGCGGGGGAAACGCTGGCCGAAGCCATCGCCGCGGCGCAGCCGCTGGGGCGCGCCGGCTATGGCGTGATCCTCAACCACCTGGGCGAAAACGTGAGCACACGCGAGCAGGCCGAGGCGGCCAGATCGAGCTATATCGCGATGTTGGCGGCGCTTGAAAAAGCCAAGCTGGCCGGAAATATCTCGCTTAAACCGACGCAATTGGGGCTGGACCTAAACCAGGACCTGTGCCTCGCGCTGAGCATCGAGATTGCCGAAGAGGCCAAACGCCTCGGGCGCACGATCGAAATCGATATGGAAGCCTCGGCCTATACCGATCGCACGCTTGCGATCTTCTCCGCCGTGCAGCGTCGCGTGGGCAATGCCGGAATCGCGCTGCAGGCCTATCTGCGCCGCAGCGAAGCCGATTTGGATCGCCTCGCGCCGCTCGGACCGAAAATCCGACTGGTGAAGGGCGCCTATCGCGAATCGAAAATCATCGCCTTCCCAAGCAAACCCGAAGTGGATGCGAATTATCGTCAACTGCTCACTCGCATGCTTGGCCCCGAAAATAAATCAGGCATCTTCGCCGCGATCGGCACGCACGATCCCGAAATGATCGACCACGCACGCCACCTGATCAACGAAAACGACCTAAAGCGCACGCACTACGAATTCCAAATGATCTACGGCATTCGCCGCGACTTGCAGCGCCAATTGCTGGCCGAAGGCCACCCGATCCACATTTACATTCCGTTCGGCGCCGATTGGTGCCCGTACTTCATGCGCCGCCTGGCGGAGCGTCCGGCGAATTCCTGGTTTGTACTGCGCAGTTTGCTAGCGGAGAGTAAAGCCGAAGAGAAGGACGCCTAGCGCGATTGCGCCACGGCGATTGGAGCGATTCGGCGCCGCAATCACGGACTGATTACGCGAACCGTGCGCTTCTGCCGCGCCATCGCGGTTTCCAAATTAAATGCCGCGCCAAGAAACAAAATCGTGGCCGTCAATTGCATCCAGAGCATCAAGCCGATGGCCACCGCGAGCCCGCCGTACTCCAGCGAATACGGAACATGCCGCATGTAAAATCCGAACGCGCCGCTGACGAGCCACCACAGCAGCGTCGCCAGCGCCGCGCCGGGCAGCACGGGGTAGCCGCGCCCGTTTGAGGGTCGGCCCACGCGATAAATAACGGCGAGCGCGAGCATAGCCAGAAACAGCGCCACGGCGATATACGCCGTGACCCACAGAATCTGGATCGATAGGTCCGAGCCCGCGTTTTCTACCAGCCATTGCCGCGCCTGCTTGCCGAAGACCAGGAAGTTCGCCGCCACCAACCACGGCGCCAGCGTAGCCAGCAAAAGCGTGAGCGCGCGAAATTGCTTGCTCCAGTAACCGTGCCGGGGCCCGCCATAAAGAGTGTGAAATCCGTCGATCACCAGGCGCATCATTTGCATCCCGGCCAGCAGCGTGCCGCCCAATCCCAACGCGATCGAGCGCCACGGATACACGTTGTGCGCGAGCACAAATTGCAGCACGATTGCGCGCACGCCGGGCGGCATCAGCGCACTGAGCCGCGATAACATCTCCTGGAAACCTTCGCCGGTGCGCGCCGAAAGCGAAGTCACTCCCATCAAGATCAACAACATGGGCATGGAGGCCAAAAACATATTGAATGCCACGGCTTGCGCCTGCGCCACGCATTCGAGAACCACGCGCCGCGCCGCCCCGTACAATCGTTGCCAAATGGAATCCATCGTGACCGCGCGCGATTATACAGGACGCCGCCCGCGCCGCGTTCACGCATCTGACGGCGCGACGCGCCAAATTTGTAATTCGACGCAACGGCTCCGTTTAGATTTCGTTTAGGAATCCCGGCGCACGGAAGCGGGAGCAAAACAGCAGCGGGCTTGGACCGCCGCGAACGGCGAGGCTGCCACCTCTGGGAGAACCTCGGGGGATTTTGGGCCCTAGAGCACGCGAACGTCGAAAATCGTCAGCCAATATTGCAACGATTGCAGGGCGAATCCGCAGAAAATCAGTCCCACGCCCGCGGCGCCGAGCCAGCGCTCCGGAAGATTGTCCGCGTAATATTCGATATACGGATTGAATGCGATTCCAACGCCGCTGACGACGCCCGTGACGATTCCCACGCGCAGCGCGAAAGCCCAGAGATGCGCCACGTCATGCGTGAGCAGACCGCAAAATAATGCCGTACCGAGATAGCCGAAAGTGCGCACGACCGTTCCCCAAAATTGGCGGCGCGTAAAGCGCGGGCGTCGATTCATCGAATAGTCCGCGCCCGGGCGCATGCCGCGCGAGTAGGCGATCACCTGGCCCGCAGTAGCGATCAACGCGAACGAGATCGCGAATTCAATTCCCAGCTTCTTGTAGATTCCCGCGGCGAACGCGAAGCTGCGAATAGCGGCGAAGAAAGCTTCCCACGGCAGGGAGTAATGTTTCAATCCGCGCGCAGTGCGATTCATTTCAATCGATAACGTGATTCCCGTCGCCGCGCCGGTGATAAAGCCGAAGTACGGTCCGATCCACATACCCAGGCCATAACCGATGCCGAAGACGATGGAATACGTCACCGCACGCGTGAGCAATCGCAGCGGTCCGTGCTGACCGCCCAAGAGATCGTAGGCGAGATAGAGAGTGCCGAGCACGTCGAGGCAGCTTCCGGAGATGCTGACGGCGGCGAGTGTGTGGTGGTCCACGAGAGGATTGTAGCGGCAAATATTTGTTTTTCGCGCGCGAATAAATCCGCGGCCGAGGCGCGCGGCGGCTCAATCGTTAAGCGGCGCGCGTAAAAACTTGCGGGCCAATCCGCCAAAGGGTGTACATTTCTGGCGCTTGGGGTGGCGGCGCTCGAGCCGCTTCGGCCCGGATCGGAGAATTGACGTGAACATTTTGCGGCAGCGAAGGCTGGGTATGACGATTGCGTTCGTCGTGATTGGCGTGCTCACCGTCGCGCCAGGCTCGGTGGCCCAGGCGCAGACCGCGATGACGCAAGCGCCAGTAAAGTCGCCGCCTGCGCCAAGGATCTGCACGCTCGAAAGCGTGCGACGGATCGCTCCGGCAGGCACCGTGATCACAGGCGTGGCGAGCGTCACGGCTACGAACAAAGTACCGGAATATTGCCAGGTGGACGCGTATGTGGTGACGCCCGGAAATATTGTGCCGTTTCGACTGGCACTGCCGGCGACGTGGAATAAAAAGTTACTTTTTCTTGGCATAGGCGGATATGGCGGGAGCATCCCGAATCTCGATATGGGGTTGTTGCGTGGTTATGCCACGGCGGGAACGGACACCGGGCATCAGGCTGCGTCGCCCCGCGATGCATCGTGGGCGTATCACAATCTGCCTAAAGAGATCGACTACGGCTACCGCGGAACGCACGTCACGACCGTGGCCGCGAAATTGATCACCGGCAAATTTTACGGCGAGCGCCTGCACGAAGCGTATTTCGATGGCTGCTCCAACGGGGGCCGGCAGGGGCTGATGGAGGTGCAACGTTTTCCCGGCGATTTCAACGGCATCATCGCCGGCGATCCATCGTTTTCAATCGACGGCGCTCTCAATCGCATCTGGATTTACCAGACGATCTTTTCCGACGTCGACCACTTTATTCCGCCGGACAAATTGCCGCTGATCTCTTCGGCGATTCTGGCCGAGTGCGACGGCAAAGACGGATTGGTGGATGGCTTGATAGAAGATCCGCGCAACTGCGGCTTCGATGCGGCCACTTTGCTTTGCATGAAGGGCGGCGCGGCGAATTGCCTGACCGGCGGGCAAGTGGATAGCTTCCAGAAAATCACTGCCGGGCCCGTCGATGCGGCGGGAAAACAAATCGCGCCGGGATTCACTCTGGGCTACGAAGACGGACCGAATAGTTGGGCCGAGTCGGTCACCGGAACCACCGCGACCCCGCCCGACGCAAAAGGCTTCACCTACGCTACCGGCTTTCTGAAATATCTGGCGTTTCCCGAGAATCAGAATCCGAACTACGACTATCGCGCCTTTAATTTTGCAACTGACCTGCCGCTGCTCGCGACCGCCTCGAAGATTCTTAGGCCGGGCGATTCCAATCTCGCTCCATTCCGGCACCTCGGCGGAAAGTTGCTGATCTATCACGGCTGGGCCGATGGAGAAGTTTCCACGCTCTCAAGCGTGAACTATTACAACGACGTGGTGAAAGCGAGCGGGCAGAAGGCTGCGGATTCGTTCGTGCGATTTTTCACGGTGCCGGGTATGCACCATTGCACCGGCGGTCCCGGCCCGGACCAATTCGATACGCTGACGCCGCTCGAGCAATGGGTGGAACATGGCACGGCGCCGGATAAAATTATCGCCACGCATCGCACCGCTGGCGCGGTGGATCGCACTCGGCCGCTTTGCCCGTATCCGCGGATGGCAATCTACATCGGCACGGGCAGCATTGACGACGCGGCAAATTTTGTTTGCAAGATGCCGGGTGAGCACGCCGCGGCCGCGCAGTGAATTCGCAAAATGCGATTGACAGCGCGAGCGAGCCTTAGCAACGAAACAGAGCTATTGGCGTTGTTTCGCGACGCGCTTGCGCGGGCCCTGGTCCTGCTGCGGCGGTTGCTGGTCGGCGCCGGGAAACACCACCTCAGGAAGCATGTTGACCGCGTACCTCGCGAGCGAAAGTGAGGCGGCGGTGTCGGGCAGCGCGGGCGGCTGCTTGGCGACATCGGCGAAGCGAAATGCGGCGGTCAGATCGCCAAAGGAACTGCGGCGCCAATCGCTGATATTGGTTTCGCGCACGCCGGTGAATTTCTCCAGGAATTGCAGCACGGAAGTGTGATCGTAGAGTTCGCTGCAAACGTAGCCGCCTGCGGTCCACGGCGAAATGATGATGCAGGGCACGCGGAACCCAGCGCCGATGGGCACGCCGCCAACGAACTCGTTAGGCGTGCCGGCGGGAGGCGTGGGCGGAGGCACGTGATCGAAGATTCCGTCGTTCTCGTCGTAATTCAGAATGAATGCGGTTTTCGCCCAGACCTCGGGATTGGCGGCGATGGCGTCGAGTTTGGAAGCAACGAAAGCCGCGCCGTCGGCGGGCATGAAATCGGGATGCTCGGATTGTGTGCTGGTGGGAATGATCCAGGAAACGGCCGGCAATTTGTCGTTGATGGCGTCGTACTCGAACTGGCCTTCGGGGCCGCGCAACATTCCTTTCAGATACAGCTGCGGATTATTTCCGCCCGCTTGGAACTGCTTGAAGTACGCGAGCATGTTGCAGAAATAATTGTCTTCCTCCTGGTAGACCTTCCAACTCACGCCGGCGGCTTCGAGGCGCTCGGCATAAGTGGTCCAGGTATATCCGGCGGGCGGCGCTGTGTTCTTGATGATCGGGCCGTGATTCGCGCCTTCGGGATCGATGGTGCCAGTCATCCACATCATTCGATTGGGCCAGGTGGGGCCGAGAACCGAACAGTGATAGGAATCGCAAAGCGTGAACGATTCGGCCAGCGCAAATTGGAATGGAATGTCGTCACGCGTGTAATAACCCATGCAGTAGGGGCCATGACTGCCGTCGGCTTTGCGATGCGCGGCGAGCCAGCCATCCATTTTGCCGCCGTTCCAGGCTTCGTGTTGCACGGCCCAGGCGTGGCTGGTGGATGGAATTTTCTGCGCGCTCGTGGTGCGGGTGTTCAGATGAAATGGCAAGAGATAACCGTTGGGATTCTCGACGTCAGGCTGATAAAAAACGGAGCGGCCATTTGAGAGCGTGAGCGCATCGGGATCGCCGAAGCCACGCACGCCGGCAAGCGTTCCGAAATAGTGGTCGAAGGAGCGATTCTCTTGCATCAGCAGCACGACGTGCTCGATATCGCGCAAAGAGCCGCCCGCAGGCGGCCCTTGCGCAAGCGCGCGGCGGAGGTTCGGAGGCAAGAGCGCCTCGGCGGTGGCCGCGGCCGCAAAGGTGGCCGCGCCTTTCAGCAGGCGGCGGCGCGTGAATTTGTTTGAACCGTTGGCAGGATCGAATGGATTTTGGGTTTTCATGGCCTAGAAATTCCGTGGCTCCCAAGAGTGCAAAATCGCGGCTTCTGTACAGCAACATTATCCAGAATTGGCGGAGTTGCGCCATTTTATTTCGCGCGGCGCCGGACGTGCGATCGGCGGTATATTGCAGGTTTGCATTCCTGAGGCGCGAAATCGCTTTGTAGCAGCGCGGCTGGTGCTAGAATTTCGCGTATCGAGATTTTGGGCAACCCGGTGGGAGCACGATCTTCCCGCCGGGTTGCGCATTTTAGAGCGTCGGAACAGGAGACGCATGCCCCTTCGGCAGCCAGCCCCGAAACTTTCTTCCGAAGAATATGAGCGGAATTTTGCGGACATCACTCCGGCGATGTCGCCGCGCCAGGCCGCGATCGAGGCCGAGCGCTGCCTTTATTGCTTCGATGCTCCGTGCACCATCGCTTGCCCGACGCGCATCGACGTGCCGGGCTTCATCAAGCGGATCATGACCGGAAATCTTTTAGGCTCGGCGCGCGTGATTTTGGAAGCGAATATTCTGGGCGAAAGCTGCGGACGCGTGTGCCCCACCGAAGTGCTGTGTGAAGGCGCGTGCGTGATGCACGAAAAAGGCGAGCGGCCGATCGAAATTGGGCGCCTGCAACGCTACGCGGTGGATGCGGCGCTGGATCGCAAGGCCGTGCTGTTTCATGCAGGCGCGGCGAACGGAAAGCGCGTGGCGTGCATCGGCGCGGGGCCGGCTTCGCTGGCGTGCGCGGCGCAATTGGCGCGGCTGGGATATGGCGTTACGATTTTCGATCGGCGCGAAATGCCGGGAGGGCTGAACACTTACGGCATCGCCGCGTACAAGACGCGCGCCGCGGATGCGCTGCGCGAGGTTGAGATGATTCGCGCGCTGGGCGTGGAATTCCGGCAGAGCACGGAAATCGGCAAAGATATTTCCTTCGCGGATATCGAGCGCCAATTCGATGCGATCTTCATCGGCGTCGGATTGGGCGAGACCGCCTCTCTGAAATTGCCCGGAGAGAATACGCGCGGTGTATTCGGCGCGCTCGAATTTATCGAGATGACCAAAACGCGGGCCTTCGAGCACGTCGAGATCGGCAATCGCGTAGCCTGCATCGGCGCGGGAAATACCGCGGTTGACGTGGTCACCGCATCGCGGCGATTGAACGCGTCGCACGTTTATCTGATTTATCGGCGCAGCGAGCAGGAGATGCCGGCGTTCCGCTACGAATTCCAGATTGCGCAGAAAGACGGCGTCACATTCTTGTGGCAAACGCAGCCGGTGCGCGTGATCGAGCGCGATGGCGCCGTTGCGGGCCTGGAATGCGTGCGCACACGACTCGGCGCGCCGGACGCGCGCGGCCGGCGGCAGCCCGAGCCCATCGCGGGCAGCGAATTCACGATTGACGTGGATATGATCGTGGGCGCCGTCGGCCAAAAGCCCGTCACCGATTTTCTGCGCGCTGTTCGCGGCGTCGCTCTGCGCGAGAATGGCACCGTGATCGTCGACGACGCGCATCGCACGGGCAATCCGAAATATTTCGCGGCTGGCGATTGCGTGAACGGCGGCAAGGAAGTTGTGGACGCCGTGGCCGAAGGCAAGGCCGCGGCGCTGGCGATGGATCGAGCGCAAGATTCGCCGCGCGGGCAGGCCTGATCGCCGTGCGCGCGCCGGATGCGATTATCGAGCGCGTGCCGCGGCTCGCGGCGCTGGACGAGGAGTGGCTGCCGGTTTCGCGCGGTGCAGCGATCGGCTGGCTGCTTTTTTACGGCATCATGCTGTTAAGTGCGGCGACGAACGGCACGCTCGCGAACCTGATGAATTTGGTCTTCATACCGATTCACGAGGGCGGCCATCTGCTCTTTCGCTTTTTCGGCGAGTGGATCATGGTTGCCGGCGGAACATTTCTGCAACTGTTCGTGCCGCTGGCGCTCGCTGTCTATTTTATTTTGCAACGCCAAGTGCCGGGGACGGCCTTCTGCGCGTTTTTCTTGTTCGAGCAGTTGTTGGCCGTCGCCGTGTACATGGCCGACGCGCGCTGCCAGTGCTTGACGTACGTGACCGTGGGCGATTCGGACACGGCGATTCACGATTGGTTTTATTTGTTCTCGAGCGTCGGCGTCGTGGATCACGATACGCAGATCGGCGCGACAGTGCGCATGCTCGGCTGGTTCGGGATGCTGGCAACGGTGGCGTGGTTTGCCGTGCGCGCGCTGAAGAGCAAGCGAGCCGCGGAGGTCGACGTCGTTGGCGCGATTTAGACGGCGGGCATAGCAGCGACGCGATTGGGAGAACGGGAGGTATCGCACATGGCGGATTTACGCGTCAAGTTTTGCGGGATCGAATCGCCGAATCCATTCTGGCTGGCCAGCGGGCCGCCGGCGAATACGGCCGGGCAGGTGATGCGCGCGTTTGAAGCCGGCTGGGGCGGCGCCGTGTGGAAAACGATCGGCGAGCCGATCGTGAACACAAGCTCGCGCTACGGCGCGATCGATTACAACGGCGCGAAAATGATGGGCCTGAACAATATCGAGCTGATCAGCGACAGGCCGATCGAAACGAACTTCCGCGAGATCGCCGAAGTGAAAAAACGCTTTCCGAAAAATCTGGTGATCGCTTCGTTGATGGTCGAATCGAAACGCGAAACCTGGCATGACATCGTGCATCGCGCCGAAGACGCGGGGTCCGACGCACTGGAATTGAACTTCGGTTGCCCGCACGGCATGAGCGAGCGCGGCATGGGCGCTTCGGTGGGACAAGTGCCGGAATATACGGAGATGATCGCGGGCTGGGTGAAGGAAGCGGCCAAGACTCCGGTAATTGTGAAGCTCACGCCGAACGTTACGGACATCACGAAAGTTGCGCGCGCGGCGGAACGCGCGGGCGCTGACGCCGTGAGCTTGATCAACACGATCAATTCAGTGATGAGCGTGGATCTCGACACGTTCGCGCCGACGCCGAATGTCGGAGGCCGCTCTTCGCACGGCGGATATTGCGGGCCGGCGGTGAAGCCGATCGCGCTGCATCTGGTTTCTTCCGTGGCCAAGGCCGTGAAGATTCCGATCGTGGGAATCGGCGGCATCACCTACTGGAATGACGCGGCGGAACACATCGCGCTCGGCGCTTCGTGCGTGCAGGTGTGCACGGCGGTGATGCACTATGGATTCCGCATCGTTGAGGACATGGCCGAAGGATTGTCACAATACATGGACGAGCGCGGCTTCGCGTCGATCGAGGATTTTCGCGGACGCGCGGTGCGCAACGTGGTGGATTGGGGCGACCTGGATTTGAATTACAAAATCATCGCGGATATCGACGCCGCGTTGTGCATCGGCTGCCAGCTTTGTTACGTGGCGTGCGAAGACGGCGCGCATCAATGCATCGCGCCGTACGGCGTCGCCGGCAACGCTAAGAAAAACCCGAACGGTATGGGCGTGCACGTGCCTCGGATCATTGAAGATGAATGCGTGGGCTGCAATTTGTGCGCGCTGGTTTGTCCTGTGCACAATTGCATCACCATGCGCCAGATCGATACCGGCAAAGCTCCGCAAAGTTGGAATCAGCGCGTGCGCGCGGCAGGCTAAGCGGCTAGACGAAATGCGCCGCATCTCGCTTCTGGTGGCGAGCATCCAATAAGTACGCCATGAAACGCATCGTCGTACTCGGCTCAGGGTTCGGCGGCATGCACGCTACCATCCAGCTCGAACGCCAGTTTCGCCGCGACCCTGAAACGGAAATTCTCCTGATCAGCGATCAGAACTACATTCTATTCACGCCGCTACTACCGCAAATCGTTTCGAGCTACACCAATCCCCGCCACATCGTTCAACCGGTGCGCGATCTACGCGGCAGAAAGCGCTTTCGCTTTCGCCGCGACACCGTGCGCTCCGTTGACGTGGGCCGGCGCGAGCTAACGCTGGGCTCCGGCACGCTCGAGTACGATTCTTTGATCGTCGCGCTGGGCGGCCGCAGCGAAACGTTCGGAATTCCCGGCGTGCGCGAGAACACTTGGGATTACAAAACACTCGAAGACGCCGTCGCGCTGCGCGAGCACGTGCTCGATCTATGCGAGCACGCCGATCACACCGCCGATGTTGAATTGCGCCGCGCGATGCTCACGTTCGTCGTGGTTGGCGGTGGATACACCGGCGTGGAATTGATTTGCGAGCTGCGCGATTTTTTGTTCGACAATGTGGCCAAACGTTATCGCGGCATCCCGCGCGAGGATTTGCGTTTGGTTCTGATCGAAGCCACGCCGCAGATTTTGGGCGGCATCGCGCCGCAGCTGGCGCAACACAGCCGCAAACGCCTGGATCGCGGCGGGATTGAGGTGCGCACTTCGGCGCGTGTGACGCGCTGCCTGCCCGAGGGCGTCGAGATCGGCGGCCAAGAGCTGATTTCGTCGGAAACGCTGATCTGGGCCGCCGGCGTCCGCGCGCATCCGTTTGTGGAATCTTTGCCCGGCCCGCATGACCGCATCGGCCGCGCAGTGGTGAGCAACACGCTGCAACTCGAAGGGCATCCGGAAATATTCGTCGTCGGCGATTCCGCCGCGGCACTGGACGCCATGGGCGCGCCGCGCGTGGCGCCGGTGGCCATCGAGCAAGGACGAATTGCCGGGCGTAATGTTGCGCACGCCGCGCGCGGCGAACCATTGGAGAGCTACGAGTATAAGTCGAAGGGCATGCTGGTTTCGCTGGGGATGAATTACGCGGTCGTGCAGATCGGCCCGATAAAATTCAGCGGCTACTTTGCGTGGCTATTCTGGAACGCGCTGCACCTCTATCTGCTGGTGGGCTTGCAGAAGCAATTGCAGGTGGCTACAGATTGGCTGCTGGGTTTTTTCTTTCCTCGCGACGCTTCCATTATTCGGCGGCCGGAGCGCTGCCGCTTTTGCGAATTGGAAAGCGCGAAGGCGAATGCGGCAGTAGAAACGCCGACGGCCGGCTAGGTCTCGAGTTCGGCGGGGCGAGCGCGCATCAGCGCGTAGTACGCGATAAAGCTGACCGCAAATCCCACGAACCACGCGTAGTTGTACAGCACGCGCACCGCAGGAAGGACCAGGCCGACGAAAGCGACGGCGCAACCGAGCGCCAGCGCGGCGACGGCGCGCCAATTCACTCCGTGCGTGAATTCGTAGAAGCCGCCGCGGCGATACAAATCTTCCACCAAAATAATTTTCTTGCGGATCACGAAGTAGTCGCAAATCATCACGCCCGCGATCGGTCCGAGAAAACCGGAATAGCCTACGAGCCAGCCG
>Ga0182015_10002501_pt1 | contig 22031 bp, 27 predicted proteins | sample 712P3MmetaG_FD_120478 | JGI IMG/M metagenome (GOLD analysis project Ga0182015, IMG submission 120478) | Permafrost microbial communities from Stordalen Mire, Sweden - 712P3M metaG | ecosystem: Environmental > Terrestrial > Soil > Wetlands > Permafrost | place: Sweden: Stordalen | collected...
AATGAGGCGCAAGTAACGTGGCTGACGTTCTGTTAACGCATTCTTACCACCTTTATTACGACCGCAAACAGACGCGGAAAATGCGACCTTATCCTCCCCTCGGTACGCTTTACGCTGCAGCCTTGCTTCGAAGTGCGGGTCTATCGGTTGCAGTATTCGACACAATGCTGAACGATCCGGAACAGGGATTTCAGGCGGCCTTGGATAAACATCATCCCAGCGTCGTAGTGGTTTACGAGGATAACTTTAACTTTCTTACGAAGATGTGCCTGACCCGCATGCGGGAAGTCGCTTATCACATTCTTGAAGTCTCCCGAAGGGCTGGAGCCACGGTTTTAGTGAACGGATCTGACGCCTCCGACCATGCGCTTGATTATTTGCGAAAAGGCTTCCGCTGCGTCTTGCTCGGGGAAGCAGAATGGACGCTGTTTGAAGCCGCTCAACACCTTCTCAGAGGAGAGGACCGCGGACTCGCCCAGATTCCGGGGCTCGCATATCTGGATGAAGAAACTGAAACGCTTGTGGAGACGGCAGATCGCCCGTTAACCCGCAATCTCGATCTCCTGTCATTTCCTGCCCGCGACCTGATCGATCTTGATCAATACCGTACCGCCTGGAAAGCATCTCACGGCTATTTCTCGTTGAATATTGTCGCCAGCCGCGGTTGCCCCTATCGCTGCAACTGGTGTGCAAAACCCATTTATGGAGATTCCTTCGCCGTGCGATCAGCACGAAGCGTTGCAGAAGAAATGCGGCAACTGAAATGCGATTTCGGCGCTGAGCATCTCTGGTTCGCCGATGACATCTTCGGCCTCCGCGCAAAGTGGGTTCGAGAACTTGCAGTCGAAGTCGAGAGGCTGGACGCTGCGGTCCCGTTCAAAATGCAGTCCCGTGTGGATTTGATGACCCTCGACACGGTCCGCTCTTTGCGCCGGGCCGGTTGCGCCGAAGTCTGGCTCGGAATCGAATCCGGATCGCAAAGAATTCTAGACGCCATGGATAAGGGAACTCGAGTGGAACAGATCGCCAAGGCCCGAGACAACCTGCGGAGTGAGGGCATCCGGGCGTGCTATTTCCTGCAGTTCGGATATCAGGGAGAGGCGTGGGAGGACATTCAAAAGACCGTGAACCTCGTTCGAAATACTCGGCCGGACGATATAGGTGTTTCCGTTTCCTACCCACTGCCAGGAACAAAATTCTTCGATCGGGTACAGTCGCAGCTGAGCGACAAGACCAATTGGTCGGATAGCGAAGATCTTTCCATGATGTTTCAGGGCGCATATACGGACGAGTTCTACCGGGCCTTACACAGCGCTTTGCACGCCCAAGTTGATTCCTGGCATTCATGCAGTGAACAAACCTCTGAGAAGGGAGAGGATGCACAAGCGGATCCGGGCGAATTATGGAATCGGGTCGTGCAGCTTGAGAAATCTTGCCGTAATGCAAGGCCCACCGTTCCGCCAAGCTTTGCGAGCCAGCAGTTAGTGCAGTTGGAAGCGGGCCCCGGCATGAGGTCGGGCGACGACTAGGTCTGGCGCTCGGAATTTACATGGACATCCTTCTCACCCACGGATATTTCCTTTACGAGGATCCCAAGGAACTTCAAATCATGAAGCCCTACCCCCCCCTCGGGATCCTCTATATCTGCGCCCATCTTAGGAGCAAGGGTCTGAGTGTTGAAGTGTTCGATTCCACGTTCTCCTCACGCCAGCAGCTGTTCGACCTTCTTCGGCAGGGGCCGCCGTCGGTGCTGGGCATCTACGCCAACTTGATGACACGATCCAACGTCATTGAGATTTTGCGTGTCGCAAAAGATGCCGGCTGGAAGACGCTCGTCGGCGGCCCGGAGCCGAGCGCTTACATTGACGAATACCTCGAAGCCGGGGCGGACGTCATTGTGATTGGCGAGGGAGAAGTCACACTAGAAGAATTGGTGCCGGTATTGCAATCAGATTCAGCCGAAGAACTACATCAGGTCAAGGGGATTGCTTTCCGGACTTCGGACGGAACCGTGGTTCGCACAGCTCCGCGGGATCAAATTCGGGACATCGATGCTCAGCCCTGGCCGGCCCGCGAATCAATCGATTTAACACAGTATTTGGAGGTCTGGCGGAAGCATCACGGCATGGGGTCCGTGTCACTCATCACCGCTCGCGGCTGCCCCTACCATTGCCGCTGGTGCAGCCACGAAGTATTCGGCAAGACGCATCGCCGCCGGAAACCCGCGTCCGTGGCCGACGAACTTGAGTGGCTAGTCGGTCGATATCAACCCGAGATGGCGTGGATGGCCGATGATGTTTTTACCATTCACCACGGTTGGCTGTTTCAATACGCAGCCGAACTGAAGCGGCGAGCACTGAAAGTGCCCTTCGAGTGCATTTCGCGCGCCGACCGACTCAATCCTCAGGTTGTCGAAACGCTGGCGGAGATGGGATGTTTTCGCGTGTGGATCGGTTCCGAGAGCGGATCGCAGCGCATCCTGGATGCCATGGAGCGCGGCGTCACCGCCGAAGAAGTGCGATCTTCTGTAGCGATGTGCAAATCGCACGGAATCAAGACCGGAATGTTCTTGATGTGGGGATACGAGGGCGAGGAGCTTTGCGATATCGAAGCGACGATCGAGCACGTAAAGAAAACCGATCCCGACATCTTTTTCACCACGGTTGCGTATCCGATCAAAGGCACGCCCTATTTCACCGAAGTTACAGACCGCGTTGAGAATCTAAAGCCATGGCACGTCGGATCGGACCGGGAAGTTCGCATTCGCAACCGGCATTCACGTCAGTTTTACAGCTTTGCGGATAAGTTGCTGCGCAGCGAAGTTGAGTTGGAACGTTTGCGGAACAATCCTGCGGTCGACCGGTCTGCCATTGCGGAAATGCAGTCGAAAGTCTCCGATGTTCGCGCCGCTTTGACTTCGACTGCCCATGAAGTGGAGGCCTGACTTCATGGAGGTGCTTCAGGCCCAAGGCGATGCAGCTCCGTTTGACGCCATCGCCGCGAGCTACGACGATACTTTTACCGCATCAAAGATTGGCCGTGCTCAACGAGCCTCGGTATGGAAGAAACTTGAAAACGCATTTCAGCCCGGAAATAGCGTCCTCGAAATTGGTTGTGGCACGGGCGTCGACGCATGTTTTCTGGCGGAACGCGGCGTTACGGTGGTTGCCTGTGATAGCTCTCCTCAAATGCTCAACTTGGCCATTCGAAGAATCAGGAAAAATGGAAGAGATCGTTCTGTGCGCCCGCACTTGCTGGCCGCCGAAGACATAGCCAGTTTACGGAACCGCTCCTTCGATGGAGCATTTTCGAACTTCGGTGCACTTAATTGCATAGGGGATCTGCATCAATTCGCCAGAGACTTGGCGATTTTACTCAAGCCGGGCGCAACCGCTCTGTTGTGCTGGATGGGCCCGTGCTGCGTGTGGGAAATTGCCTGGTATCTTGCTCAGGGAAATCCCGCCAAAGCCTTTCGCCGCTTTCGTCGCGGAGGCGTGACCGCTCGGCTGGCAGAAGGTGCAACCGTGCGGGTTCACTATCCCACGATTCGTCGATTGAGCCGCACATTCACGCCTGAATTTCGTCTTGCATCTTTCAAGGGGATCGGTGTCTCGGTGCCCCCAAGCTATATGGAGTACTGGGCGAACCGGTTTCCCCGCTTATTCGATTTGAGCATGCGAGCCGATTCAGTTCTGGGGCACTGTCCCGGCCTACGCGCGTTTGCCGATCATATCCTGCTGGAGTTTCGGCGTGAAAACCTGCAAGTTTGAGTGTGGATGATGAGCCTCGTATCCATTTCGATCCCCCGCGAATCAGCCGGAGGTAGCGTCGCCGCGCACCAGATCCGCACCATGCCGGTCGTGGTCATTTCGCCGCACAATCAATGCAACTGCCGTTGCGTGATGTGCGACATCTGGCGAATTCGCGTAGCTAAGGAAATCACGCCCACACTTCTTGAGCAACAATTGGCTGGCTTCCGCGATCTTGGTGTCCGTTGGGTTGTGTTTACCGGTGGGGAACCGCAGATGAATTCCCACATGATTTTCCTGGCGCAAATGCTTCGCGCCGAGGGCATCCGCGTCACCATGCTGACGGCAGGGTTGTTGCTCGAGTGTCACGCGGAATCCATTGCCGCAAACGTCGACGACGTGATCGTTTCCCTCGACGGGCCACCTGCGGTGCACGATCAGATAAGGCGCGTTCCTCACGCTTTTGAGCAAATAAAGACTGGAGTCGCAGCACTGCGAACTTGCCGGCCTGAAATAATCGTGCGAGCGCGCTGCACCGTCCAGAAAGCGAATCACCGTTCACTTTGCGAGGTAGTAAAGTCGGCGAAAGAAATCACCTTAAACTCAATTTCATTTCTGGCTGCTGATCTTACCTCGGAAGCTTTTAATCGTCCGCAAGGCTGGGTGCCCGAACGCCAGGACCGAGTCGCCTTGAATGCTGATGAGGCCGACGCGCTAGAGGCAGAAGTTGAGCGGTTAGTGGTCGAGCACCGACTCGACCTGAACTCGGGATTTGTGGTCGAATCACCCGACAAACTAAGCCGTATTGTCCTTCACTTCCGCGCTCATCTTGGGCAGGCACGACACGTGGCTCCAAACTGTAACGCCCCTTGGGTTTCTTCGGTGATTGAAGCCTCGGGCGAGGTGCGACCCTGTTTTTTCCATCCTTCATTGGGTAACATTCACGATCAACCCCTGGGCCAGATCGTGAATAGTCCAAAGGCTCTGAGTTTTCGAGCCACACTCGATGTTGCGACTAACCCGGTCTGCCGGCGGTGCGTGTGCTCTCTGCATATTCCGCGCCACAAGGTGTAAAAAATAACTAAGACTCTCGCTTGAACGACTGCGAGCATCCTCGGCGACTCGTTCCGATAATCCGTGGCGATGGACAGTGAGAGCAAGTAAAATAGCGATAGGAGAACCAGCAATGGAAATTCCAAAACGGTTGTGGATAGGGATGATGGTTCTGGGCGCGTGTGCACGGCTGCTTCCGCATCCGTGGAACTTTACTCCACTGATGGCCATAGCACTGTTTGCCGGAAGTCACGCCCGAAAGGCTGGCACAGCCGTCTTGACGACTCTGTTCGCGCTCGCTCTGAGCGACGCTGTCATGGGCTTCTACTCCGACTTTTGGTACGTATATGCGGCCGCGCTGATTCCGGTACTGCTCGGCCGGCTGATCCATAACCACGAGGGAGCCGGCGCAATTGCTGCGGCAGCCATCGCGTCCAGTTTGTCGTTCTTCCTGATCACCAATTCCATGGTCTGGGCTACCGGCCAATTGTATCCGCGCACCATGGCCGGCCTATCGGCCTGTTATCTAGCTGGCATACCGTTCTATCGGAACCAGTTGCTGGGCGACGTGGTCTACACAGTCGCAATATTCGGGGGCTACGCGCTTATCAACCGCCTGTGCGAACCTGCGCAGCAGGCTGCATAGCATGCGAATTGTTTCTCTGCTGGCGAGCGCCACAGAAATCGTCTGCACCTTAGGCGCCGGCGAAATGCTGGTAGGCCGTTCGCACGAATGCGATAACCCCGATTGGGTGAGGAGACTTCCGGCTTGCAGCAGTCCAGCCTTTGATATCGCTGTTTCGAGCGGCGAGATTGATGCGGAAGTCCGGCGTCGCCTCCGGTCGGGCGAGCCGCTGTATCACATTCATGGGGAATTGATTCGCGATTTGCAAGCCGATCTGCTGATTACGCAATCTCATTGTGAAGTATGCGCCGTCACTCCGGGCGACGTCGAGCGAAGTGGTGCCTGCCTGCCCGCCGCGTATCAAGTGGCGCTTTCAGCATCGTCTTTGGAAGAGATATTCCAAGGAATTCTGCGGATCGGCGAAGCGCTCGCTCTGGAAGATCGGGCTAAGGCGGTTGTCCATCGCGAGCGTCAGCGATTGGACATCGTCAGGGAAAAGGTCGCGCGTTTCTCTCGACCAACCGTGGTCATGCTTGAGTGGGCGGATCCGATATTCGCGATGGGGAACTGGGGTCCGGAGCTAGTTGAGATCGCGAATGGCGAACTCCTGCTTGGGAAAAAAGGTGAGTATTCAGCCGCGATTCCCTCCGAGCAACTACACGATGCCGATCCGGAGTATCTGATTGTGGCGCCTTGCGGATTTAATTTGAAGCGAAGTCTGCTCGAACAAAATGTATTGGAACGATATCCATGGTGGCGAGACCTTAAAGCTGTACGAAGCGGCAATGTTGCGTTTGCAGACGGAAATCTGTTCTTCAACCGTTCCGGAATGACCGTCTGCCGAACCGCAGAGATCATCGCTGAAATCCTGCATGGCGTTTCTTTCGCCGGAGGAACCGATGGCGTGAGCTGGCGACGGATCGAATCGCCAGTCGAGCAAGTTCGCGGCCGATGATGGCAAGCTAAATGCAGCAAAGTTGTCGGATTGTGGCGCGAACTCCGCTCGCAAACTCCGCTAAAGACAGCGCCTGCCCTGCATCTCCGGCGGCAGGATTCTGCTCACTCGTGGCGCGGAGGAAATCTCAATCTCTCGTGCGGCCTGCGATTTCGCTGGGTCTGAGGATTCGAATGCCAATCGGTACTGTTCTAGTTCGGCCACAGTTGTCATTTTCAGTTTGTGCATCCAGCAAAACTGCACGAGGTCGGGCAGCCGTGCCATAGTCCCATCATCCTTAAGAATCTCGCAAATGACGCCCGAGGAGTGCAGCCCAGCCAGGCGCGCAAGATCGACCGCTGCTTCCGTGTGGCCTCGGCGCTCGAGAACGCCGCCAGCGAAGCAACGAAGCGGGAAGACGTGTCCCGGTCGTGCGAAATCTTCGGGCTGGCTGCACGCATCGACGGCAGCAAGAATCGTTTGTGCGCGATCAGAGGCCGAGATGCCAGTTGTGACGCCACGCCCCTTTACATCGATTGAAACCGCGAAGCCTGTCCCGCACAACGCAGTGTTATCCGGCGTCATCGGAGCGAGCTTTAATTCATCGAGTCTTTCGCCCGTCATGGCGACGCAGATCAAGCCTCGTCCGTGAGTTGCCATGAAGTTGATGGCCTCCGGCGTCACCATTTCCGCCGCCATCACCAGATCCCCTTCGTTCTCACGATCTTCATCGTCTACCACGACGATCATCCGCCCCGCTCTCAGTTCGCGAAATGCTTCCTCGATGCTTGCGAAGGCAAACCGTTTTCGTATCACCGTACTTCTGTGCTTTGTGGATAAGACAAGCCCTGCGGGGCGCGCATGCATCACAGATCCAGCGCTTTCGGGCTTTACCAGGCCAAGCACATGTCCCATCTTTTCTTTCTTGGTCTGCATGTAGGTTGAGGAGTGAGGGCTAGGCGGAACTTCGCACTGGACCCGTTCGACAACGTCGATGCCGGCATCAATCAATGCGCGAACCTTATCAGGATTGTTCGAGAGAAGGCGAACGCGGCTGATCCCTAGATCACGCAAAACTGCGACAGGCAAGGCGTAGTCGCGGTAATCGGAACTGAAGCCAAGAGCGTGGTTTGCTTCAACCGTATCAAGCCCCATGTCCTGCAAACTGTAGGCCTGCAACTTGGCCATCAACCCGATTCCTCGTCCCTCCTGGTGCTCATAAATCAACAATCCGCAGCCGTCGAGAGCAATCGCTTGCATGGCCAGATCCAACTGATCTCCACAATCACAACGGAGCGAGCCCAACACGTCTCCCGTGAGGCACTGCGAATGAATCCGCAGGAGCGGCACCTTCCCTCTCAGCTCACCTAGCAGAAGGGCGACTGCAGTTTCATTCCGTCCAGTGCCATTGCAAATTTCCTGCTGGAATCCGATGGCTTGAACGATTCCCCACTTCGTGGTCAATCGAGTGCAGCCGACTCGTCGAACGGTTTGGGACTGGGCAGCTGGTTTCATGATTGAATGTCGAGACGCTTTAGAATCTCCTTTCTCGATCGATCGCTCTGCCGATTTGTCAGGCCGGTCTAATGGCTTTCCTTTTCGTCGTGGTCTTTCCCCTCTCCGCCAGCTGCTGGAGCAACGTTGAAGGTATCCTGCCAGTATTGCTGAACCCCGGGCGGGAGTTTATCCATATGGGAGAGAAACGAAGTAACTTTCCACATATCCTGCTCGGGAAGGACGCTGTCCCAGGCGGGCATAGCGGTGTAACGGACGCCGGTGCGGATCGTAAAGAAGATGTGCCACTCGGGATCATCCGGAGGATCGGAAATCAGGTTGGGAACAGGCGGATAGAAGTTCTTGGCCAACGCTGCGGGCTTGCGGTCGAGGCCTCCATGGCAAAGCGAGCAGTTCACGTAGTAGATCTTCATACCGTCGATTAGGTTCTGATCGCTCGCCGTCAGCGGATTGGTCACGCGGGGAGCGTGACGCTCCATCGAGGCGTCTAGCGCTTGGTTGGCCACGCGGCCCTCTAGTCTGGGCGGGGCAACATTTGCTTGGGTGGGGAAAAAACCCAGCATGGCGAGGCCGACTGTAGCCGCTACCGAAATAGTAAGACACGTAATTGCACCCAGAATGAACTTACCCATGCGTCCTCCGTAATGACGCTGAGGCTAAATCGTAAGCAGCCCGATCAGGGGAAACCATATCCGGCGCCAGCTTCCACCCGGAGAAAGGGTCGGATTTCGAGGAATCTTCTCTTCTCCCATCTCTAGAACAACTGTCGTGTCAAATCGAAGCCGATGAACAACCCGCCCGGCTTATCCGCCGTTGGATCTTGTAAGAAAGTCGCGCGGGTGCCTCCACGCTCCGAGACTATCGATCCGGGTCCATTGGATAGTCCGAAAGTGAAAGCGTGCCGCCAAATCTTCTTCTGAATGCCGAAGGCATATTCTGGGCGGTGAATGGCCAATTCGGTGCCGTTCACCAGCGTGGGCGTAACTTCGGCAACAAGCGCGACCGTGGGCCGGATATCGACGGAGAGTGCGGCTGACAGAGAGAACGTATTAGCGCAGGGGCGCGCGTTGAAAGAGGCCGCAATTCCAGCGGCCAGCGGCGCGCTGCAAGGCTGATTCGGCATGGCGTCGGCGAGGGAGGCGCCAGGATTGGAAATCAGAGGCCGCTGGTGAATCGTGAAAGTGGGCACCGCATACAACTGTGCGTGGCGAGTCACACTCCGCGAGAGAATCAGCTCAAAGTTCTCGGCAAAATTGCTGGAGAAGTCATTCTGCCCATCCACGGAGAATCTTACGGCGGCGTTCAGAGGATTGCCGTCGTGCTCATCGAGAAAGTTGTAGGCCGCCATCATTTCGATAGGTCGTCCGATGATGCTGGGAGAGCGATAGGCGAAGACATAGAATTTCGAAGTTACCCCATAACGCAAACCGAGCGATGAAATTGAGAAGTCGTCGAGGCCCAACAGCGTATCCCCGCGCCCAGGTCCCGTGAATGCCGCTTCGAAGGGAAAGCGGTGAGTGAAATTAATAGTGAGACTGTGGCGCTCGACCCGCCGGCCGGTGGGGACATTGAACAAAAGGTCGTCTCCAGCTTTATAGATCTTGCTCTTGGCCGACGCGGCGGGGTGCGGCTGCCCGGCTGCCGGCTGAGCCTGTTCAACAACGGTTTGCGTTGACGTGGCGGGACCAAGTTGGCCTGCGGGGTCGGCTGGACGAATCTGGTGAGTAGCAAGGTCCACAATGTATTTCGTCCCATCGTGTTCCACGATGACTTGGGACGAAGAGCCTTCCACGAAAGAAATACCCAAATCAGGCGCGGATACCGCATTGCCGCTGGAAGACGCTTGGCCAGACGCAAGCATGCCGCAGGCAATGACGAATCCTAAAATGGCACATCCAAACCAGCAGATGACATTGTTACGAGACATTAGGTTTTTCCTCGAAGGCTAAAGGCTAGATGGCGTTGGAGCGCCGATTGTCAGCGGCGTGTAAAGAAGTTGTCACTTTTTTGGGACAGAGAGCTGCTGTGACAGCTAATTACAAAGTGTTGACATCGGTATGACAACCCGGCCTTCCGGGAAAATTAAGTTGTTTGAATGCGACCGCTCAACGGCCGCGATGGAGACTTAAAGAAATGAAAAGGAACTCAGGCATCATTCTTACGCTTTGTTTAGGACTGTTTCTTACCGCGCCACTCATGGGTGCACAACCAAAAGAGCAGCCCGGCATGGCCGACGCGCAGACATTCTCCGGCGAGATCATGGATGCGCTCTGCGCCAAAGACGGATCCCACGAAAAAATGATGACCGAAATGAAGAACATGGGGCGCGACAAGAACAGCTGCGCCACCATGTGCGCGCGACTCGGCTCTAAATATGTCCTGTACGACTCGAGCAAGAAGGCGATCTACAGCTTGGACGATCAGGACAAAGCCGAGGCATTTGCGGGGCAACCTGTTCGCGTGCAGGGAACGCTGCAAAAAAACAAGATCAAGGTCAAGAGTATCGAGGCGTCCGGTGCGCAAGCTCAAGGGCGACCCTAAAGCCGGCACGCGAATTCGAGACGCCAAGGGTCGGCTTGGAGGAGGGGCTCGAGTAAGATCGGAGGCACAAGAGGTCCATTTGGCTTTACCATGGGTGAAAGTTGAGAAGAATTACGTCTTTGACACTCCCAAGGGCAAGAAGACTTTATCTGAGTTGTTCGATGGCCGAAGCCAGCTCATTGTGTATCACTTCATGCTTGGCCCAGGCTGGGAAGCAGGCTGCCCCGGTTGTTCATTTCTCTCCGATCACATCGATGGCGCCCTTCCCCATCTCCAACATCACGATGTCACCGGACTGCCGTCTCCCGCGCGTCGTTGGCAGAAATCGAGGCATACAAGAAGCGCATGGGGTGGAGATTTCCATGGGTGTCCGCCTCCGGAACCGACTTCAACTACGACTACCACGTTTCGTTCACCAAAGACGATCTGGCGACCGGCAAGGTCCTTTACAACTTCACCGAAACGCCTGTGCAGAGCGAATCCGCTGGCACGGAACTGCCAGGCCTAAGTTCGTTCTACAAGGACGACGCCGGAGAAGTCTTTCACACGTATTCGAGCTATGCCCGCGGCGGGGAGGAGTTGATCGGCACGCTCATGATTCTTGATCGCACGCCCAAAGGCAGAAACGAGAAGACGACAATGGATTTTGTGCGCCGTCACAACGAATATGAGAAGGCGCCAAAACTTCACGATTGTTGCGCTTAAATACCGGAGCCCCGAGGCAAGGCGAACAGGAGGACATGGACGATGAAGCTAAGAAGGTTGGGGCTGGTTGTAGTGCTGGCCGGAGCGTGGCATTGGAAAGCACAGGATGCCAAAGGACCGTACCCGAGCATGGCCCCCTTGATCAATACCTGATGGAGCGAAATGCCGAGATAGCACTGGCGCGGAGCGCTGCCCCACAGTCGATCTCACAAGATGCCGAAATCATGGTGCTCGGACAGCACGGTTACGAAACCGCAGTCAAAGGCAAGAATGGCTTCGTATGCACTGAGGCGGTTGGTTCCATTCATCTGGCACGCAACGATGAGGAACGCAACCTTGCGCTTCGTCGGACCGCCGATGACACCACCGAAGCCGAGCGCACGGTGTGGGGTCTCGGGGAGAAGCTGGTTCGAACTTTCCGACATTGCAAACGCACGGTGCAGTTCTTTGTCCCCTACCTACGAAGTTCGTAGAGAGCTTCCGGCCCCTCTCTCACGGACGGAGCCAGGTCGAGAGGGCTCGGTTTGGCAAAGTGTCGACAGCATCCAGCTAGAGTGAGCGCAGAAAATCAATGATTTCCTGTTGCTCCTCGCCGGACAGCTTACTGAAGTGTTCAATGACCTTATTGGCCTCGCTGCCGTGGCTCCGGTGAGCCCTGATGGCGTCAACCAGATTGGACGTACGTCCATCATGGAGGAAGAAGACGCGTTGTCCGACACCCCAGAGAGGCGCAGTTCGGAACTCGTCGGGACCGGCGCCGCCTTGCGTAATGCCGTCGGCTAGGCTTTTGCCCATATGGTGCACGAGCAGGTCAGAAAAAAGATTCGCAGTCTGATTGGAAAGCGCGGCACTCGGATTGGTCGCGGAGCCGCTGGCCACCATTGCTCCTGTGGTAAACGATGGTGTATGGCAGTGCACACATCCAACCTGTGCAAACAAGGCGCGGCCCTTTTCGCTGGATGGTGTGAGTGGAGCGGGCGTGGGTGGAGCGAGCAACCGCATGAAGTTGGCAAACGCTTCGATGTCGGAGATGACCGCGGGGTTCGAAATGCCGCTCGAATTGCCAGCGGCCGCGGGAGTAGTTGTGAAGTTAAGGGTGTCGTTGGGACTGGGGTTGAAGATACAAGCGGGTGTTTCGTCGCGCTCTTGTGGGAATAGCTGGTTCGAGATCCCCATCTCGACGTTGTAAGCCTCGCCCGCGAACATGAGAAGGGATTTGTTCTGCGCCTTCCATCCGAAACGGGTGATAGTTCCATCGTTGGCACTGAGGTTGACGTTTCCGCTGAGGTGAGCGTTCGCGTGTCCGTGAATACCCAGCTCCGACTTCGCTGATGCGTTGGCCTGTTGGTTGGCAAGGATAGCAGAATCGGAAATCGCTTCAATCAGCCCTGCACCAAAGACGGGAGTCGGAATTCTGAAAATAACATTTCGATTCCCGCCTTGCCCCGTAAGCGGATTTCCCGCGGGCAAAAAATCGAATTGGGCGATATTGCAGCCGGGGGCGTCAGATCGCCCCGTGATCACGAAGAGGTCATGCACTTCGCCATCCGCATTGCCGTTGCTCTTCTGAAACCGCGCTTCGCGGACGGGACCGTTAGGCACGATGAACCATGGCACCGCGTTCTTGGCCCCATCCAAGGCGGCAACTTCGGGCAGGGGGTTTTTCGCCGGACTCGTTCCTCCCAGATTAGGCTGCGAGTGGCAGGAGAAACACTGATTTGAGTTAAAGCGCGGACCGAGGCCGTTGTTCGCGCCCTTGTTTACAACCTCGATTTCAGCGAACCTCGCTTGCCCATCCAGGAAGAACGCAGTCTCGTCCGCTGTAAGACCCGCCAGCGGACCACCCGCACCCGCCGCGCCACCGCGCACGCCTGGGTCTACCGGAGCTGATCTGGTTTGGCCCAAAGTGTAGCCACATGTGATCAAAGCTACGATTAATGTTCCGCAGAGACTCTTGGACGTAATTCTCCCCGGTGTCATCATCACGGTACCTCACGAGCCAGGACTGGCGGTATTGTAAACGAGTTCCTTCCCTGTGGTTGACTCAGGAGGACATCTATTCACAGGACGGCACTTTCTGGACTCGAAGTTGCTCAGGGCTAGCCTCTCATTGATTTACCTTTGCTGACCGGCGGCCTTCCGAGCTACAACACTTCGCGAGTTACGGAAAGCCATTACCTTGCTCGGATTAGAGCAGGGTTTCCGACCAATTGCTAACTATGAGTTTCGCAGAGCGGAACCTTGCTTCTTTCTGTTCAGGATTCGCGCACCATGCTCACAAGTCAATCCTTTCGACCGTCTAAACATTGTGGAGGCCCAATGTCTTTGCGATTTCTCTCACAGGTTCTCTCTACGACTCTGACGATCGTGATCGGCTCTCTCTGTCTGTTCGCGCAGGAGCTCTCGGTCACCCGGCTGGACGCTAGCAGAATCTCGCCTTCGCAGATCGACACAGCGGCTGCACGGCTGATAGAGGCGGCCCACGTGACGGGTGTGGGCATCGCAATTTTGAACGACGATAAAGTCGTATACCTCAAGACCTATGGCGTCAGGGATAAGGAGAAGCCTTTGCCTCTGACTCCCGATTCGGTGATGACTGCCGCATCTTTGACGAAGCCTGTCTTTGCCGCCATGGTCATGCAATTAGTTCACGAGCGTATCATCGAGCTTGATAAGCCGGTGTATGAATACTTGCCAAAGCCTCTGCCGGAGTATCCCGCATACAAAGACCTGGCTGACGACCCGCGATACAGGCAAATCACTATGCGAATGCTGCTGGACCACACCAGCGGCTTTCCAAACTGGCGCCGGTTCACAGAGGACAAGAAGCTACGAATCTACTTCCCGCCGGGATCAGGATTCGCCTACTCCGGTGAGGGAATCGCTCTGGCGCAGATGACTGTGGAGACCGTCACCAAGAAGTCCGTCAACGAGCTGATGAATGAACATGTCTTTCAACCTCTGGGCATGACTCGCACCAGTATGGTCTGGGAAAGGCGGTTTGAGGATGATTATGCAAACGGATATGACGAAAAGGGGGAATCGCGGGGTCCGGAACGCCGGCTGAATGGCGACGCTTCCGGCTCGATGCAGACGACTCTGAGCGATTATGCGCGGTTCGTGGAGGCTGTGCTAAGTGGAGCATATCTCGACAGAGAATCCCGAGAGCTGATGCTGAGCCCTCAAATTCAGATCATGTCAAAACACGAATTCCCCTCACTCTCCACGGAGACGACAACGGAAAACCGGGCAATCCATCTCAGCTACGGAATTGGGTGGGGACTCTATTCGACACGTTACGGTAAGGCTTTCTTCAAAGAAGGGCATGATGAGGATGGCGGCTGGCGTCACTACGTTGTATGTTTCGACAGACCCAAGGCTGGCATGCTCATCATGACCAACAGTTCTAACGGTGAGGATATTTACAGCGGTCTGTTGGAAACGGCGCTTCGAGATACGTTTACGCCGCTTGAATGGGAGGGATTTAAAACGTCAACAAGCGTTGGCCCGAGCCACCCGTAATTTCCCTTCAAGAATGGCGCACAGTCCCCGCAGGGCCTCGCCTCTTTTTTGATTCACTCCCAAATAACGAGCTACCCTTACCTAACCCGGTAAGGTAAGGGTGGCCGACCACCCGCGCAGAATCGTCGGCATCCTCTGCAATGGGCTGCCTCGGCTATAATTTGCGCGCGTGCATGGCCCTTGCGGTGTTGGTTGGTCATGCAATCGTCAAGCATTTATCAGGAGCAGTCATGGGTCAAGATAGTTTTATCCGCGTTGCAACCAATGCCAGGTCGCGAAGCGACCTCGTCGAGCGCGGGTTCAGTCGTCAGCCGCTCAGGGTTGATGTAGACATAGCGCGCTCGCTGGAAGCGTTATCCCATGCCGCCTGGTCCGTTCCAAAAGACAAATACTACGATGGGGGCGACAGGTATCGGTCCTTAAATCGTGTCAGGGCCGAGATTGTTGAGGGCGGTGTAAAGGTTTGGTTGAGCGAAGAGAGCACGCCCTATGTGCAGCTGAAAAAATACAACACTACAATCGGCGGCCAGCCGCGAGAATACGCTCCGCTGCCCCCGGCGATCGCCGGTTCCATAGGCGTTCGCAAGATGATTGCTCACCACCTTCATTACCTCCCGCTCTCGACGGTGGGTACAAAGTATTTGGTCAACGTTCATCTAATAAGGTTCACAGCTGCGCCTGGCCGGCCGTGCGACACGAGTCCACCGGGCTTACATAAAGACGGGGAAAAATACATCGCCACGCATCTAGTGGGCCGCTGCGGGGCTCAGGGTGGCGAAGTCGTCATAACCGACAATGACCAGCTGGAAATGGATCGCTTCACGATGCGCGAATCGGGTGAGTGTTACGTCTTCGACGATGATCGCATCTGGCATATGTTGACGCCAGTGGCCGTACTGGAAGGCAATCAGTACGCCTACCGTGACACGCTGGCATTCGATATGCTGCCAGAGGGCTGGGAACCCGTGAAGTGATCGGAGACGGAGGGACTCGAGGAGACAATTGTTCCGGTTTGCCAGTCACTGATAAGCGATCCCGAGTGGTGCTCTTGATTTGAGGGTTGGCCCACACGCATGTAACTCTTGTGTCCAAAACTTGCTCCGACGGCCGACCTCCCACATGACCGAAACTGGGTGTAGGATCGGTCGAGCAGCGTCACAAGCCGCTGACCAGCTTCGTCGAGGCGTTTGCCTGTTCCGACTACGACGCCTCTCATTAGTTCCCTCCCCAGTTCGCTCATGAACCGCACCCGTTACGAGGGTGCTGCTTATCAATACGAAAAAATTGTTTCGTTGTCCAGTCGCAGCAGGTGCCTCCTAAAGTAAAATGACACAATATTTTCCTAATTGACTCAAAATGGTGGAGCGATGAAACGCGCCGAGTCCAAGATCTCGCGAAAGTTCCGCCGTCGACTTGGGCGCCGATGATGAAAACATTCTCGTTACGCTTCAAGTCTGAAGGATAAGGGAAGCCCCAGATGGCGGTATCGCCGGTCATAATTCTTAACCTCACCAAAAAACGCGGGCGCTCTGGGCCAGCAGTAAAGAAGAGAATCGAGAGATCCGATGCTAACACGACGAAGGTTTCTTGCCACCGCAGCCTGCACCATGGCTGCAGTACGTCTTCACGCGCAGAGCCAAAGCAAAGTCCGGGTTGCCCTCAGCATCCCGAGGGAGGCGACTGGTCCGCGTATGCCGATCGACTTTGTCGGCCTGTCGTATGAGGTCCAGCAACTCGCGGATCCCACTTTCTTTTCGGCGCAGAACCGCGGCTTGATTCGCGAGTTCAAAGCTCTCTCGTCAACGGGTGTTCTCCGCCTTGGCGGCAACACCAGCGAGTTCGCTTACTGGAAACCTAAGCCTGACTTTCCCGAACCAGAACATCCTCGAGTCCGTGAGGTGGCGGGAGAGCCGAAGGCTCAGTACTACGCGGTGACGGTCGAGGCAGTCAGAAACCTGGCGGAGTTCCTCCAAGCCACCGGTTGGACTTGCGTGTACGGCATCGGGATGGGCACGAATACACCGGCACGCGCCGCTGAGGAAGCGGTCTTTGTAGCCGAGACGCTGGGCGACCGCTTCCAGTATTTCCAGATCGGAAACGAGGCGGATTTATTTGACCGGCACCTGCGCGATCCGAAAACATGGTCTCCCAGGACGTACCTGCAAGAATGGCTCTCGCTGTCGCGGGCTATCGCAGCTGGAGTGTCGGCAGCAAAGTTCGGCATGCCTGATGTTGCCGGCGCTGTGTCATGGCTGACTGAGATTGCTGATCAATGGCCTTCCATCCCGGCCCCTCCCCACGTAACCACCCTGACTCATCATTATTACTTTGGCGGCCCGGCGACGAACCCCGAGGTCAACATTCCGAACCTGCTGAAACCGGCGACGATGCAAAAGGTGCAGAACACGGCGAATATCGCATCGGCCGCAGCCAGCAAGATGGGTGCGCGCGTACGCATGACCGAAGGCAACACTTGCTATCGCGGAGGCAAGCCGGGTGTCTCCGATGTGTTTGCCGCTGCGCTTTGGTCTGCCGACTATTCGCTCCTTCTGGCCAGTAATGACTATTCCGGCGTCAATCTGCACGGTGGTACTGGCAAATCTGTGGCCAATTCCGTTGGCGGATCTCTTCCCGGCGACGCGCTCCTTGAAGCAAAGGGCGAGACTCCCGAACAGATTGCCGCGCATCCACATCCTTTCTATACACCTATTGCGACACTTGGCTCGGACTATGTGTTGGAGCCAGTTGCGTATGGGCTCAAGTTTGCAGGTGCGTTCAGCGGCGGAACACTGTTGAAGACCGAGTTCTCGACGAAGCTGCAGGCTACGGGAGTCAATGCAACGGCATATGCCGCGAAACTGCCTGGCGGGCACACATCCGTGATCATTCTGAACAAGGACGCGGCAGCAGACCTTGAGGTAGAACTCGACTTCGGTCGCGACGCGAGTGGAGTGGTGCAAACCGAGACATTACACGCACCGGCACTCGACAGCCGCGAAGCGCACATCACAACGTCAACGAAGACCGACTCGCTCAAGCAGGGCGAGTGCTCCGTTACTGTTCCCCATGCGACGGGCTTACGTGTGACACTGAGTTGAATCGCTGACAGGTTCCGTTTCATCTGCGGACCGGTTTGAAGTCGAAATAAGCGAGATTCATGTTTCCCTTTGTCAATATGTGCACGGTGAGAACATTTTTCCCTTCGCTCAGACGGACTTTGAAAAGTTGCGAAGCCAGATTCCAATGGTGCCATTGACGCCAGGCAAGCGGGTCTGCAGGATCACTTGTTGTGGTGATCTGCAGAGGTCCGGTTGCGTCCTTTCCGTTCACATCGACTGATATCGTGCCGCCGCGATTCGATGTGTAAAGGAAATCGGCCGCGTATGTTCCCGACTGTGCCACATCTACCGTTACGTTGAACCACTCTCCGGGTTCGGTCCAGCCGACATAAAGCAGGTCCGCAGGAGGCACGATCTTGTCGAAGGGGTTGTCGTCAATCGGATCTGTTTTCCGGTTGAACTTCGTGTACGAAGTATCCACTCCCTCATGAATACGAAATTCATTCATGTAGGTCCCGTCAGCCGGATTCAACTCTCCGCTGCCGTGATTCTTTGGATCAGTGTCGTGATACGCGACTCCCTCGCCTCCGAGGTCGTAGTAAGCGCATAATACCGTTCCCGGTATTTTTTGTGGACCGCCACTATAGCGGCTGTCGTGATAAGGAAAGCCTTTATATTGGCTCACGAATGATTGGGAAAACACAATTGTCGGTGATATCGACGCGGCTATAAAGCACAAACAAGACATTCTCCAGCTCATTCTCCAACTCCCCTAAGCACCGATTCGGTGCCCTGCATAAGATCGAATCCTCCAATGTACCGAAAAACAACTACACAAACCCGATGGGCGTCAACGCGGCCGGCCGTCGAGAAGCAGATGGGGATTATCGGGATGAAGGTGATGGCACGCGGCCGCATTCTTTCCAGTTGGACGCCGCCTCCTGTGGAACAACAAAAGCGTTCATGGGAAGGCCGAGGCGCAATCGCCACCACTCCGAGTACGCTGACCAAGCGGGAAACCTTCAACTACAATCTCTCGTTACCCATCAGCACGGCAATCATCGGGTGTGACTCAGTCGAGCAGGTCGAGGAATGCGTGGAACTCGCCCGTTCCTTTACCCCGTTAAGTCAGGCCCAGATGGCTGCCGTGGAGGCAAAAGTAGAACCTGTTGCCAAGCAGGCCCTATTTTCCGGCTCATGCCCCGCTGAGGATTCGAGGGGCACGCCAATCGCATTCAACCATGCTGAGAATAGCGTTTCATTTCAGCAAGACTTTCGGCACGCTTACCGATCTTCTTCAGCACCACTTCAAGTTGTTGCAGCTCTTCTGGAGAGAGGTCCTGGAACGCACGTTTGATGAGTGCGCTGTGCCTACGAAAGACGGGGACGAACATTTCCCGCCCCTTTTCAGTCAGCGACACCGTTCTCACCCGGCGATCACCCGTGCTCTCGACACGATTGACGAACCCCTTCTTAAACAGGCGATCCACTGCCACGCTGGCCGACCCTGAGTTGAGATGCACCTTTGGACCAATGGCATTCACCGGCATCGGTCCCTTACGGAGCAGTACTTCGAGGACCCGAAAGTCAGACTCCCCTAACCCCTCCTCGAGTAGTGTCGGAAACACATAGCGCGATATCGATTGCCAGGCTTTCAGCATGATTAGCCAGGCATGAAGGGCTTCCGGAGGCTTTTTGCGCTCTTCCATAAAAATGTGAATCTTTGGCATTATACTCGATATCAGCTCTATCGATATCGATAAGCATGATATCGATGGGACAAAGGGAGGCTACCATGAGCAATACGACCACCGCAGCTCTACCGCAAACCTCAACCACCACTTGGAACATCGACCCGGCTCACTCCATCGCGGAGTTCAAAGTCAAGCACATGATGATCGCCAATGTGAAAGGCCAATTCTCCAGAGTTTCGGAGCTTTGTTTCTGGATGAATCTGATCTCGCGAACTCTCGCATCGAGGCTTCGATCGAGGCTGCTTCTATTCACACTCGCGATGACCAACGCGATGCTCACTTAAAGAGCGCCGATTTCTTTGATGTGGAGAAGTTCCCCACCCTACACTTCCAATCCAAGGGCATCAGCATCGTCAAGGATGGAGAGTTGTCGGTCGAAGGCGACCTGACCATCCGTGGCGTTACCCGCAAGGTCCGCTTTGCGGTTGAAGGGCCAACTCCACCTACGAAGGATCCCTGGGCAACACCCGAGTTGCGATCTCTGCGATCACAAAGATCAACCGAAAGGACTTCGGCTTGACCTGGAACGCTGCCCTCGAGACCGGCGGAATTCTGGTTGGAGACGAGGTCACCATCACTCTCGATGTCGAGTTCGTGAAGGCCTAACCGAGAGGCCATCCACAATCGAGCCGCTACAGGTCGAGATATCGCTAAGCGGCACTCGATGCCGAGAGGAGACAAGCCATGTCCTACAGCATATCGACGTTGCTGACCCGCAATCTTCACGACGTCTTCGGTGAAAACGATCCCGCCCGTCGGCGCGCGGCCATCGACGAAAACTTCGCCGAAGATTGCGTGTTCCACGAACCGAAGGGCGTCTACCGTGGCCGCAACGAGATCGATCGCGTCGCGGGTTCGATCAAGGCTACTCACCCTGACTTTCGATATCAGTCAATTGCCGGGCCCGAGGAATTGGGCAATGGCGGGCGGATCCTATGGGTATCGGGCCGCCCTCGTGACGCGCCCGCTTACGCCGGAACTGATTTCGTCATTGCCCAGGACGGCCGGATTGCCGCCGTTAACCTCTTTTTCGACAAGCTACCGTCAGCTGGACTCTGCCGTGCGACGTCCTATGCGTAGCTGCTAGAACCCAAAGTGCCTGGCAGTTGTTTCTCAATGCTCTAAGAAAGCTTTAGGGGGGTCATCCGTGTCGCGTGTTTTCTGTTCTAACATTTTGGCGAGAATTTGCTCGAGTCAGAGTACTATCATTCTGCTTTGAGATGGTTCGACGAAGAAAGAGATGAGCTTGAGTCTTCGCCAAACAAGACGAAAGCGGTCAGGCTTCGCGTGATCCGGAATTTTATACCTCGCCACGGCATTACTCTTTGCTTCGGTCCCGCTAGCCGCTCGAGGCCAAAGCGTTCACCAAAGTTGCCGAAAACGTCGAAGGCCGCAGTCGCTATCCGATCAATGTCCGTTACCAGCGCGATTTCCGCGACAACGTCGGAGAGCTGAGTCGCGTGTTAATTGCGACGCCTTCCGGGGCGCAGATACCTATCTCTGAAGTAGCGAAGATTTCGTTCTCGCGTGGCCCGGCAATGATCCGCGATGAAGATGGCCAGCTCACGGGATATGTCTACATAGATCTCAACACCACCGAACCCGTGGTGTTCTTCGGGATCTTCCTGCTCCTGTACATGGTCTAACAGAGGCCATGGTCCTGATCTTCCCCACGTTCTATGCGATGACCGGCGGGCTGATCTTGCAGTGGCTGCTTGACTACAACTTCAGCGTGGCCGTATGCGTCGGGTATATCGCGCTGTTCGGCATCGCGGTCGAAACCGGAGTTGTGATGGTTGTTTACCTCCATGAAGCTTTGGACCGCCGCTTGGCAGTCGGCGATCAAGTTACAGAGGCCGACATCGAAACCGCCGCCATTGAGGATGCGGTGCAGCGGCTCCGGCCAAAGCTGATGACGGTCTGTGCGGTTCTTGCCAATCTAATTCCGATCCTCTGGGCGACCGGCATTGGCTCTGACGTGATGAAGCCGATTGCCGCGCCCATGGTCAGCGGAATGATTACTTCAACGATTCACGTACTGATTCTGGTTCCGGTGTTCTTCGTGTTGCTGAAGGAACGAGCCCTGCGACGAGGGATGTTGCGGCCGGAATCGGCAGAGTAAAGCAGATAACCCTTGACGCAAATTTGCGCGTCCTAGAGAGTCTAAGGTACAGTTTTCTAAAGTGCTCCGAAGAACTGCAACTCCGATAGTTCTCCTGGTGGTCTTAATCGCCGGGATCACTCCAACCGGGGTCTGTGCGCTCCTATGCGAACGTCACTCCCGAGCGGAAAGCCCGCGCCACTGCAGTCAGCCTTCAGACAGCATGTCGGGAATGGCTCACGATCACTCCGCCATGAATCATCCACGTATTCAGGCCATGAGTCCGGTAATCGTGTCGCACTCCTGTCAGACGAATTGTGTCGCAGCGGAACGTCTTAACACTTCGAGAAAGATTGTTCCTCAGGTGACAGTAGTCGAAAGCGGCGCTGTCGTCCTGGATACTGCGGCCGACTTTGCGCCACCCGATCCCGCAGCCGCATGGAGTTCGGATAGCAGCCCACCGTACTCACCCT
>Ga0182015_10002502_pt1 | contig 22028 bp, 15 predicted proteins | sample 712P3MmetaG_FD_120478 | JGI IMG/M metagenome (GOLD analysis project Ga0182015, IMG submission 120478) | Permafrost microbial communities from Stordalen Mire, Sweden - 712P3M metaG | ecosystem: Environmental > Terrestrial > Soil > Wetlands > Permafrost | place: Sweden: Stordalen | collected...
CACCAGCGATCTGGAAGTCTCTCCCCTCAAGATTCAGCTTCTTATCACCAAGCACGCTGCCGCTACCCAGACGCTTCCAGTAGGCGCCACTGACAACCGCCTGAGAGGAGCAATCCTGCTCGTTTCCGGTAATGGGCCAGCTTGCTCCAAGGGCGAAGCGGGTGCCCAGCGTCGAGAAAAAGCCCTGCGACACGACCAAAAACCGGTGGGCGACCGCGGTATCGGTCACTTTCTGCGTCGGCGACCACTGACGATAGGCTGCTAGACCGGCGAAGCTCGTGGAGCGCGTCAGGTAGTCCTGCATGGTGGGGATCGAAGTGTCATTGTCTGGCTGGAACACGACGGCGACGAGCCGGTCCGGCTGCGCAAAGGGCAGCGGCTCCAGCAGCACTGCATCGAGAACGGCAAAGATGGCGGCCGACGCGCCGATACCGATGGTCAACGTGAGTATGGCGGTCGAGGCAAACCCCGGGTTTTCCCGAAGCTGGCGCAGCGCATAACGAAAGAGACGGAACATTGGGCATCGCTCCTTCTACAGCAACTGAAATGCAAACCAAAAGCAAACCGGGACGTACGCAATTCTAGTCGGCTGTAACGGGTAATTTGCTATCTTGCAGCTCTTTTCTTTGCACAAGGCAAAGTCGGGCGTGGCATGTGTACCCCTCCCGGCTCCTGTTGACATTCTAATGGAGATGGAGCAGAGTATTGCTTTGCGGTCTCCGGGAGCTAGATGGGCGACACCAAACCAGATGTTTTGCAGGGTACTTTAGATCTGATGGTCTTGAAGACTTTAGAGTCTTTGGGGCCCATGCACGGCTACGGCATTGCTCGTCGTATCGAGCAGATGAGCGACGATACCTTGAGTTTGAATCAAGGAACGATCTATCCGGCGCTTCTCCGGTTGCAGCAAAGAAAATGGATTACCGCGGAATGGGGAACCTCCGAGAACAACCGCAGGGCGAAGTTCTACACCTTGAGCCGACTGGGCAAAAAGCAGGTTGAAAAAGAAGTCGAGAGCTGGGAGCGGGTGGCCGCGACGATGGCGCGCTTTCTGGCGCCCTCCCATTAGGAGCTAGCAATGGAGTGGCTGCGCATCCTGCTTAGCCGGTGGAACGCCTTCTTACATCCTAAGCGCCTCGATGAGGATCTCGACGACGAGCTGCAATCCCATATCGACTTCGCCGTTGAAGAAAACCTCGGGCACGGTATGACGGAACGAGAGGCCAGAAAAGCGGCTCTGGTGAAATTCGGGGGCGTCACGCAAGTCAGAGAAATCTATCGTCGCCGCCGTGGTTTCCCTTCCGTCGATACCTTTCTGCAGGATATGCGCCTTGCCCAGCGCCAGATCTGGCGCTCACCGGGTTTTGCCATCGTCGCCATTCTCACGCTCGCGCTGGGGATTGGAGCCAATACCGCTGTCTTCACCTTAACCCACGCGCTCTTGCTGAGCAGCCTGCCGGTCGCGGCTCCTAACCAACTGGTAAGGTTGGCCGTCGCTCTCGACAGTAACGATGAAGATGACAGAAACGCCCCGCTAAGTCTCCCGATGATCCAAAGCATCCAGCAGCGGTCCCACTCCTTCAGCGGCATTTTGGGCTGGTGCGTGTACGACTTCGTCCTGAGAGAGGGCGGCAGCATGCACGGTATCCACGGCGCCATGGTGACGGGCAATGCGTTTGAAGTGCTGGGTGTGCACCCTGCTGCCGGCCGGCTGTTGGTGAGTGCAGACGATCAACCGGGCGGTGGCCTCAACGGCTGGGCGGGGGTGATCAGTTATCGCGCCTGGATGGAGAAATATCACGCCGATCCGACGGTGGTCGGCAGACACATCACCGTAACCGATCGCGCGGTCACCATCGTCGGCGTAGCGCCGGAAGGCTTTGAAGGCGCCCTGGTCGCCGAACACCCGGATATTTATCTGCCGACAGAATTTGATGGGTCTCTCAACGGCGAGGCGTCTTTGCATTCCGGCGGACATCTCTGGCTTACCACGTTGGCGCGTCTCAAGCGGGAAACGAGCCGCGCGCAGGCAGCGGCCGAAATGGATTCCATCTTCCCCGCAGTCAAAGATCAGACTCTGACGCCGGCGATCCTTGCGCTGGCCGAGGTGAAAAAATCCCGTCTCCTCGTAACCCCCGGCCGCACCGGCTGGAGCAGCCTTCGCCTCGAATACACCAGGCCCTTGTTGCTGCTGCAGTTGCTGGTCGCTGCTGTTTTAGTGATCTGCTGCCTCAACCTGTCGGGCCTGCTGCTGGCGCGAGCCTCGGCGCGGCGGAAAGAGTTTGCCCTGCGCGGTGCGCTGGGCGCCGGGCGTCCGCGCTTGATGCGCCAACTGTTTGTGGAGAGTCTGATGCTCGCCCTCCCGGGTGCCTTGCTGGGCATCGCGTTGGCCTGGTTCGCTGGTCCGTGGATCCTGCATTCGCTCGGTAGCCGGCAAGCGGAAGTCTCCCTCTCCTCTCGGCCGGACCTGGCTGTTCTTTGCGTGACCGCGATGTGCGCATTGGTGTGTACTGTCGTCTTTGGTGTGGCTCCCGCATGGACCGCCGGCCACACCAACGCGGAAGACGCCCTGCGCAGCACGCCTGGGAACAGCGCTGCCGGCTACGCGGGCGCGCGCAGATTTTTCATTCCGTTTCAAGTGGCGCTGTCGCTCACACTGGTGGTGGTGGCTGGTTTGCTCGGTGCGACTGTGATGCGCCTGCGCACAGAGAGTTGCGGTTACCGGGTCGAGAATGTGCTCTTTTATATAACCGACTTCAACCGGGTTCCCCAGAAGGGCGCAGCGCTCGTCTCTCTCTACCGGCGTTTCGTCACCCGCATGGAAGAGCTCCCCGGCGTGGAAGATGCAAGCGTTGCGGAAATTCCCCCGCTGCTGCACTGGGATGACTCCAACAATTTTGTGGCGGCTGAAAACGCGCGCAACACCCAGCCGAGTTCGGCCTATGAGAACAGCATCGCCGCCCATTACTTTTCCGCCGTCGGCACGGCTATCCTGGCCGGCCGGGACTTGCGGAACCAGGATGCGGATCTGCATTCCTGCCTTGTGAATCAGTCGGCGGCGCGCCTCTATTTTCCCCACCACCCCGCTTTGGGCGAAACGCTGCGGGAATTTCTCCATGACTTTGAGGCTGGTACCAACACCTTCAAGGATTGCCAGATCGTGGGGGTCGTACAGGATTCCAAATACAATACCCTGCACGAGTCGCCACGGCCCATCGTCTATTTGCCAATATCTAAAGATACGAGTCGGCTCGGCGGTCTATTCTTCGTCATTCACGCCCGCAGCCTTGCAGCAGCAAGGGCAGCGTACCTTACCGCGCTTCACGAAGTCGCGCCCGACAGCCCTGAAACGGAGCCTTTTACCTTCACCCAGCAATTCAGCGATTCTATTGCGCGCGAGCAGCTGTTGTCGGCGTTGTCGGGTTTTTTCGCGCTGCTGGCTTTGCTCTTGAGCGGCATCGGGATCTATGGCCTCGTCGCATGGAACGTTACCCGCCGTACCACGGAGATTGGATTACGCATGGCGCTTGGCGCCACCCGCGTTGCCGTCTTTCTGCTGATCATGCGTCAGATCGCCACTTTGTTGTTGATAGGGCTTCTGGCCGGCGGCCTAACGTCGTTTTTCGTTGCCCGCTCTATCCGCGGTTTCCTGTTCGAAGTGCCGGCCGAGAATCCCGCCATCTTTGCGTTTGCAGCAACACTCCTCGCTTTGATCGGACTCGTTGCCGCCCTGCCTCCTGCCCGTCGCGCAGTTACCATCGATCCCATCGAGGCACTCCGGAGCGAATAACCAGCATGGACAGCCGCGTCAGAAGAGGGCTGTCACGTCCACGGTCTGCACTCGTTGACTGAAGGCCGGATCGGACGAGATCTCAGACCGCACACGTCTTAGCCGCTGTTCTATAAGTCGTGCGGCCTCTCTTTGATGGGTTTGACGAAGGAAGCGTTCATACACCACCATCACCGACACAGAGGCAAGATGCCTCTCTCCAAGTTGATTGGCTATGATCTCGGTCCCCTGCCGCATCCAATCTGCCGCCGCTGCCCGGTCGCCGTTTTTCGCCTCCGCATACCCTAACAAAAACTCGCCCATTCCATAGGGAAGTTGGTCTGGTTTGTAGTTCGCGCGAATCAATTGCAGAGCATTTTGCAATTTCGCGATTGCTTCAGGATATTGATGAAATTGGCACAAGGAGAACGCAAGAACGAAGAGACTTCCAACCTCATCCTCAGGAGTGGCCCCGGGGTCAGAGAGGAACGCATCCGCGGCGCGCTGGGCAAACGCCCTTGCTTGCCTTCGGTTGTGTTCTCTCGTGTACATTGTGGCGAGATGGTACCAGCTTCGGGCGAGTTCCAGCTTTAGACCCAACTCTTCACGCCTCTTCAGTGCTTTCAGTTCCGCATGTTCTCCTTCTTGGACGTTTCCCAGTTCCACGTACAGTGTTCCGAGATTGTCGATGTTTGTCGCCAGCGCCTGGCGATCGACCGGCGGGGTCTCCAGCAAGTGCATCGCATGTTCAAAAGCATCGTCTGCCTTCGCGTACAAGCCGGCATCCTGATACAAAGTGCCTAGACGCGACCAGATGCGCCCCACCTGAACCACAGGTATACCGGCCGTCCCGGCTTGCTGTGAGGCCGTCTCGTAGATTGCGATCTGCTTTCTCAGGTCATCTCTGGTCAATATTTGCGCGTGCAGCGGCAAACAAGCAAACATCACCCCTGCAACGGCCATCCGCGAGATGCATCTTGCCTTCCACCGTGGTGACCATCGAACGCGGTTGCTGTTATTCATGAGGACCTCCCTATGCTTCCTGCAATAAGGTTTAGCAATTTTCCTGCCATGTTGAATGTCTACATAAGCGGGGTAAATGTTGATTGTCTACATGAAAGAAGCACGATGCAATGTCCGTTTGCACAAGACAGCGTCCACGAACGGACAGTTGGTCCTTGCTGTTGACGATATTTGCGGCGGCATACATGGTGAGTCGGTTAAGGCTGTCAGTGAAGAGTACGCAAACGTGGGTGACGTTGTTCCCTGGTGCCTGCGACTTTTTGTTTCATATATGACATCTTCTGTCGTATATAAAGGCGCGTACTGGTGCGATGAGCTTGAGCGATTTGCGAAAGAGGGTGGGCGCATGAAAACCTTATTCGAAGCACCAGCGGTAATTGAAATCAAGCAACGGATGCACGTACTGCGGCCGGAAAGCGAACGGTTGTGGGGCAAGATGAATGCCGCGCAGGCTTTGGCACATTGCTCGGCAGCGATGGAGATGGCCCTTGGGGACACATCACCACGGCGGGTATTCATAGGCCGCTTGCTGGGTCCCATGTTCAAGTCGGTTTATTCGAATGAGAAGCCGTTCCAGCGAAAGTCGCCGACGCACCCGAGCCTTATCGTCAGCGATCAACGGGACCTGGCAAAAGAACGTCAACGTCTTGCCGGCTTGATTGATCGATTTTCTGCGAGCGGTGCGGAAGGTTGCACACAACATCCGCACCCTTTCTTTGGAAGACTGTCCTCAACGGAGTGGGCGACCGGGATGTATAAACACCTCGATCATCATCTGCGGCAGTTTGGGGTCTAGTGTCGTGGAAGAGTGCGACCAGTGAGAAAGACAAACCTTGAAAGAAGGGCAAGGCTCTTGCATGAGATAGCGCGGCCGTAAAACCGTACCCTCCCGAAAAATAAGTTGTCGCAGCTTCTCGTGGGCTCTGGAGCTTTAGCGGACGCCGGAAACGGTGTAGATGTCCTGCAGGCGCAAACTGTAGTCGTAGAGATAGCTTGCCCCGTCGGGCGAGATGAGTGGCGGGTCTGGAAAGATGCCACCGACCGCTGGTTTGGGAAGATCGCGCCAGGCTGTGCGCACACCAGTCAGCGGGTTCACCTTCGATATGTGGAAGGTCATGCCCTTCTCATCGGCATTTGGCTCGACATAGAGTTGGTTGTCGCTGGTCCAACCCAAAACACTTTCATCGGGTTGAAGGCCCACCGCCTTTTGCGGACTTCCTCCGGCTACCGGCACCAACACCGGATTCCGCAGCCTGGTGTACGACGTCCTAAGCCCCGTCAACAGCCATTTGTCGTCCGGAGACACGAGCCATCCGACCGTGCCCTCTTCGGTGATCGGACGCGGTCGACCTCCACTTACGTCCTGGAGCCAGGTGCGCGGCGGTCGTCCGGCTTCGTGCGCGGCGTAGACGATCTGTCCGCCGCCGGATAAGAAACCGGCCGCGGTCATCGGAATTAGATTGGCCGGATTCATGCGCCGAGCCTCGCCTGGCCCCACCGGCAACAGCCACAACTGGGGCGCAGGCTCGGTCAACTTCAGAGCCAGAGCCCAGTTCTTGTCGCGGGAAAGCGCCAGGCCATATCCCTCGCCGATCGGGACAGCCGGTGATCCGTCCGCACTGCGAACAAACACGGTGTAACTTTCTGTCTCGCTACCTTCCTCTTCGAAAACAATCATCTTTCCGTCGCCACTCAAAGCGCGGCCAAAACTAAAATCAAGCCAGGAAAGATCACGCTGCGTTTGTCCGTTTTGCGTGAACAGCACGATGCCCCGGCGAGCAATGCCCTGAGTCACCAGAAGCTGGCCGTTGGCTGCGATATCGAGCAAGCGGACCCGGCCAGGAACGGCCAACGGCACGCGCAGCTTCCCCTCCAAGGTCATGGCATGAATTTCTCCCGACTCCAGTGGAGAACTTGCCCAGATTTCCTTTCCTGTGGCACTCCACGAGAGGCCCTGAAGGCTCTCGAAGGTGGGGCTGGTGGCAACCTTTTCTCCAGTGCTTCGCAGGATGACGAGCGTGCCCCGGTCATCGTAAACAGTCTCGTGCGCAGTGAAGGCGAGATAGCGTCCGTCCGGCGAAAAACGAATGTCCGCGATCGCGTGGTCGCGGTAAATGACCGTTCCAACGGGAAATTCCACTTGAGACATTTGCTCGGCCGGCAGCCAACGGACGATCGCCAGCGCCGACCCGTCGGGATGAAAATCCGCAGCCTGCACATTGGCGATCTCTGGCTTCGGAGCACCATTGTCTCCGAAGGTCCGCGCCAGGTTGCCCGGCGTAAGAAGTGTTCCAACGCTCTCTGGACTGAGCGCGACCGCTAACTCTCCACGCGAGGAGACGGCTAACAAGCGAACGTTCCTGATCCCGAGTGAATGTCCACCGATTCCTTTCGCCGCCACCGTATAGACTTCAGGTTCGGCGCCCTCCAGGGCGGCGGTGTAAAGAATGTTCTGGCCATCGGGAGTAAACCGGGCGTCGTCCAGATTCCCACGTCGATAGGTCACCTGGCGAAATTGGGAACCGGCCGCCGGCCGCGTGGCGAGAAAAACTTTCCAGGCTGCAATCGCGCCGAATGCCAGCAGCGCAGCAGCAGCGAGACCATACGACCAGCGCTTCCTGGCTTTGGGTTTTGCAGGGCCGCCAACCGCCGGTGTGAGCGTAGAAAAGGATTCAAGATCGAAGGCCAGATCGCGCGCTGATTGAAAGCGCTGTTCGGGGACTTTCTCCAGGCAGTGGCGCACGATCCGTTCGAGTGCCGGGGCAATTGCCGACCCTGCGAGCGACAGCTCCGGCGGGTCCTCGTTCAGAATCGCGGTCATGGCCTCCGCGGCCGTATCGCGTTTAAAGGCACGGACGCCCGTAAGCATCTCGTAAAGTACCGCACCAAAACTGAAAATATCGCTTCGGCCATCGACCATGCCACCGCGCACCTGCTCCGGCGACATGTATCCCACGGTGCCAAGTATGGCCCCAACATCGGTAGCAGGGCCAAGACCGGTCATGGCGGTCAACCCATCCTCGGCGCGCATCCCGGCCGGCTTTTGCACGGTCTTCGCGAGGCCAAAGTCCAGGATCTTTACCCGGCCTTCGCGGGTGATAAAGATGTTGTCGGGTTTCAGATCGCGGTGGGCAATGTCTTTTCCGTGGGCCGCGGCCAGGCCGTGCGCAATCTGAACGGCGTAATCAATGGCTTTCCGTTGCGCCAGAGCACCGCGCGCAAGCATCTCGCGCAGGCTTTCCCCGTCGAGCAACTCGGATACCATGAAGCGCTGGCGCGCATGCTCGCCGATATCGTGAACCGCCAGAATGTTCGGATGGCTCAAGGACGCGACCGCGCGCGCTTCCTGCTCGAACCGGCGAAGCCTTTCCGGATCGGCAGCAAAGGAGGCGGGCAGAACCTTGACAGCAACATCGCGGCCGAGGCGCGTATCACGTGCCTTGTACACCTCGCCCATTCCCCCGGCGCCGATCAAAGCTACGACTTCATAGGGTCCAAGCCGGGTTCCGGCGGAAAGGCTCATGGTGTCGGTGAAATTATAGTCTGAGCCCGGATATGGCCGGCGTGCACTTACCTTATGCGTTCCACGGATCCACGACTGAGGAGGAGATGTCCTCGAAGTGCTTTACGTTCCGTGTCACAAGGGTCGCGTGCGAGGCGAGCACGATCCCGGCGATCATCGTATCTCTCAGCTCCCCGGAGCGACCCTTCTTCTGACGCGCCGCCATAAGGTTCGCCGCATGCTGAGCGGCCGCGCTGTCGAAATGCGCAATACGCTGCTCGATCATCTGGTTTAGAAGACGTTCAAAGGCTGCCAGCAGCAAAGACTGCCGCTTTCCCGTCTCCATCACCTGGAGTCCAAAATAAACCTCAAAGACAGTAATCGCAGTAATCCAAACAGAGGTCCGCGGCTGCCGATCCAGCCAGCGAATTACCTCGACATCCGGCTTCTGGCGCATCAGCGCAGAAACGACATTAGTATCGAGAAGGATCATCGCTCGAAGGTTGCCGGAGTTACAGCGTGCCCACGAAGTTCAGTAATGTCTTCGTGAAGTCCGGTCTCACTGAAGAGTGCGGCAATGCCTGTCCCCAGACCGGCAGCCGGGGAGTCTTCCTCACGAAGAGCGTTGCGCAAAATGTCTCGGGCTTCTTCTTCCATGCTTCGGCCATGCCGTTTGGCGCGACGCTGCAGACGCACCTTAAGTTGGTTTTCCAGGTTACGAACCAGAAGTTGGGCCATCGATTTCTCCCAGTGATATCATGATAGCATAGCTGCCACGGAAGATCGGTTTCACGACGCGCTGGCCGAATGTCAGAAGCGATAGCCTGGCTTGAGTTCACAGCGATAGACCATGGTCTTCTCTTCTTCGGTTCCACTCCTGACGGTGCAGGTGGCCCAGCTCAGGGAAGGATCCGGGCCGAGCGGGAAAACCATGGGAGAGCCTTCGAGATCAGCCTCCAGGCTGACGCCTTCCTGGGATGGAGGCACGGTGAAGTTGAGCGTTCGGCCAAAGATGACCGGGTACAACTCGCGCACATTGGAACTGATGGCGTTGTGATACACCTCAGCCTGCATAAGAAAGGTCGCCGTATCCGACCAGTTCAGGGCCGAAATGCTGATTTTGCGTCCGCCATGCACGTAGCCATTTGAGTCGATGCGGGTGAACGGGCAAGGGCCTGCGATGCAGGAGGCACGAATGTTGCCGTACGAGTTATCTGCTCCGGCGTCGAGCGATGCCGAGGCAGTCGCTGCCTTCCATTTGCCATCCGGCGAACAGGGCCCATGATGTTCGCACGGTACATCTCCCTTATTGACCACCTGGAAGGTTTTCCACGCGCTCCCCACATTGGTCTCGGTCCGGGAATTGAGCGTGTACCGCACCCGGATATCGGAGACGACCGTCGGCGGGGTCGTGGACTTTGCGTCAGCCTTCGACGGTGTGAGCGGAACGATGGGAGCCAAGGCCGCAACGTAGAGCTTTTTGGGGACCTGCAGTCTGCCCGTTTGCACGGTCAAGTCCATCGGTTCGTAACCCGGATGGCCGAAGGTGACCACGACGGGACGGTCCGACAATACTCGCTTCTTGAGAACCAGCTTGAAGTACCCTGCAGCATCGGACTGAGTCGAGGCGCTCGATATGCCATCGGTTGCCGTAATCGCAACGCCAGCGATCGGTACCTGGTTCTGGGCGTCCACAGCGCGCTGGATCACCGCACCTTCAATCGGTATCAATTGCGCGTCAGAGATCAGACGCAGGCGGTGCGCCCGCAGCGATAGGAACAGACCGATCAAGAGGCATGAAGCGACCGCCAGGATCGTCCAGGCAATTTTCTTTCCTGTCATTGGCATCTATTATCAATCAATCGAAGGGTTATGGAAGGATCCAGCCAAGTCTGATCTTCCGCCATCCCGGCAACACGGTTCTCGTGGAGAGCATATACCTACTGCGTGCTATTGCCCCTACACTCCCTCCTGAGCGGGCTTCCTCGGGACTGCACGCGAGGGGAGTTCTCAGGGAGATACTTCAACGCATCCATTTGAGGAGCAAGTGTTGGGGCTTTCGCCTCTGTGGGAGAATAGCCTGAATGCGCGTGGATGATGGTGCGGAGAAGATCGACAGAAGAAGAGGCGGCTCCCGGCGCCAGCTACTGCGGCAAATGGCCGGCGTCTCGCTTGGTCTACCGCTCACACAATGGAGCGCGCTGGCTGCGCTGGGCCAGGGGCCAACCACAACCCCGCACCGACCGGCGGCCACGCGGAGTAAAGCACCCGCAACCCTGCCTCCACCGGCTACGTTTTCCCCTGAGGATGAGCAGTTCCTGGATGATTTGGAACGCAGCAGCTTTCTTTTTTTCTGGGAGCAAACCAATCCCCAGACCGGCTTGATCAAAGACCGCTGCAATGCGCGGACCAACGACAACGGACTGGTGGGAAGCATCGCCTCCACCGGCTTCGGCCTGAGCGCCATCTGCATTGCCGAAAAGCGCGGCTTCATCTCTCATGAGGAGGCCAGCGCCCGCGTGCTGGCAACTCTCACCTTTCTTTGGCGCACACTGCCCACGCATCGCGGATTCTTCTATCACTTCGCCAACATTAATACCGGCGAAAGACTTTGGGACTCTGAAGTGTCATCGGTGGATACCGCAATCCTGCTTTGCGGCATCCTTACCTGCCGCCAGCACTTCGACGATCACGAGATTGTTCAACTGGCGCATGAGATCTTCGATCGTGTCGACTGGACCTGGCTCTCAGAAGATACCGCACTGCTGACTCAGGGATGGACACCCGAGTACGGCTTCTTGCCCTATAAGTGGGACTACTACAGCGAACTGATGATGATCTATTTGCTCGGTATGGGATCTGGAACGCACCCGCTGCATGCGGACGCATGGACGGCGTGGAAGCGGACGGTCTTTGAATACGACGGGCTGCGTTACATTGGCTCGTTCGCGCCGCTATTTGTACACCAGTACTCCCAGGCGTGGTTTGACTTTCGGCACAAGCGCGACAAGTTCGCAGATTACTTCCACAACTCGGCCATTGCTACCGACGTGCACCGCCGCTTCTGTATCGAGCTGGGCAAGGACTTTCCGGACTACAGCGATGACCTCTGGGGTATTACTGCTTCCGACTCCGACAAAGGGTACGTGATCTGGGGTGGCCCTCCGGCCATGGGACCGATCGATGGTACGGTGGTGCCCGCCGCTCCCGGGGGCTCACTTCCCTTTCTTCCTCAGACCACGATGCGGGTGTTGAAGAACATCCGGGCGCATTACCCGCAGGCGTGGAGCCGCTATGGCTTCGTTGATGCTTTCAATCCCTTGAAGAACTGGTACGACAGCGACATCGTCGGCATCGATACCGGCATTACCATGCTGATGGCGGAAAATACGCGCACTGCGTTTGTATGGGAAACGTTTATGAAGAACCCTGAGGCACAACGCGGGATGGCGATCGCTGGCTTCACCAGCTATAACTCCGCTGCGGGGCCAGTCGTGGGGCCTCCAACGGGCTTTTGATCAGGAACTCGTGGTTAGTCCTTCAGCGAATGAAGCGAAATTGAACATTCGCAGTAAGATCGAGAACAACGATGCCGTCCCAAACCGGGGCATTCCCCATGATCCCATCGACCTTGTACGACATCTTCGCAAAGCCGTCCGGAGCGTCCTGCTTAGTAAAGACGATAGGGATTCCGAGCTCGAGTTCGCCGAGTTTCAGTTGTGATGAGGCAGGAGCGCCGACCAGTAGGACTGACTTCCCCCACGCTAATGCTTCACGCTTTACCGGGGCTTTTTCAGCTTCCGTCTGCCCTGAGAGTTTGCTCCAATTGGCAAGGTCAACGATTAGAGGGAATTCACTCGATCCGGTGTCGAAAACGATGTTATCGCTCGCGAAGCTTCCGACCTGGACGGGCACGAACAGCTTGCCGTTGCGTAGTGTTGCGCTGACAGAGGTTCCAGTCGGCAGCTCCTGCGGGAGGTCGGCATCTGCAAACAGACAGACACGCTGGCCGGGGTAATCGATGACTGTGATACGTCCGATCAAGTTCCAAAGACCAAGCGTTCCGCTGATGTTGTGGGTGACTTTTTTGTCGCGAAATATCGAAATCCAAGGACGACTCATAATAGTGTCGCCTACCCGAAAGGTGACCGGCTGAAAACTGTGATCTGTGGGCTTCGACCAGCCCGCACGATCGGCAATCGTGCTGTAGATAATATTTGCGGTAGCTCCGGTGTCGAATTGAAAGCGGTAGGTCCGTCCTTCAATTTGCACTGGGAGCGTGACTGCGATCTTTGCACCATCCGGCTCCCATTGGAAGGCGACGCACTGGGTCTTTCCATCCAGACTTTTCGAAACAGCGATCAACGCGAGAGACTGTGCGGCGTTTGTTTCGGAGGGACATGCACCGCCGGGAGAGAACGCCGCCACCAAAACAATTGCGAGGGCGTATTTTCGCTTCATTTCTTCAACTTATCTGTTCGTAGGGGACAAAGGAATCTCGTAGCGTATGTAATATGAGGATTTCGAAAAGCAGCGCCTTACTCTGACCGCAGCGCCGTCAACGGATCGACGCTTGCTGCCCGACGAGCTGGGATTACACTGGCGGCAATCGCGACCAGCGCGATACCGAGCGCTGCAACGAAATAGCTCACCGCGTCGTAAGGCTTCACTCCATAAAGCGCCGAAGTGAGCGCTCTGCCTAAGAGAAGCGACAGCGGAATACCGATCGCCACGCCGGTAACCGTGAGTATCAAGCTCTCGCGCAGGACCATCCATACCACCTGGCTTCGTTGCGCGCCCACCGCGATACGCACCCCAATCTCGATGGTGCGATTGCTCACGCGATAGGCCAGCGTTCCATACACTCCCGTTGCTACCAGAACGACCGCCAGAAAGCCAAAGAATCCAGCCAGCCGGGCAAAGAGTAATTGGCGAGAGATGGTCATATCGAATTGCGCGCGTTGGGTCATCGGCTGAATGAGTGGGAGGTTGGGATCCATCTGCTGTACGGCCTTGCGCGCGGAGGGCAGAATCGCCAGGGGTTCGCCGTGTACACGCATTTCAACATGCATTTGCCCGGTAATCGGAATCTGGGCATACATGTACCAGGCCATGGGGATTGGCTCCTCGTCAATGCTGCGATACTTGTGGTCTTTGACGACGCCGACGACCGTCATTTGATACACACCATTGTCGGTCCCAATCTTGTGACCCAGCGGATTCTGATGGGGAAAGAAGCGCTTGGCAAACTGCTCGTTGATGATGCCTACGTGGGGTGAACTGGCATTGTCAGAGTCAGCGAAATCGCGGCCCAGGAGCACAGGGACACCCAGCGTACCGAAGAAGTCGGGTCCCGCGACATTGCTGCGAACCGTTCTGGATGCGCCGTTGGCTACTTCCGGAAGCTTGCCGTCGACCGTCATGTCGCTGTTGTCTGACGACCACGATCCGAGGCGCTCCTCCATGATGGTCACGGATTCGACGCCCGGCAGGCGACGCAGTTTGTTCATCAACTCCTGGTAAAACGCGACGCCTTCCGGAACCGACTGGTCTTTGGGTTTCACACCGAAGACCACGAGGCCGTCGATCCGCATGCCCAACGGAGTCGTTTGCAAATTGCGCAGGGTGCGCACCAGGAGCCCACCGCCCACCATCAGAACCACACACAGTGTCATTTGCAGAGCGACAATGATCTTGCTGCCGCGCGATTTGCCGGCGTCTGTATTTGCGGTTGCGGACGAAGTTTTCAACGCCAACCCCGGTCCTGCGGAAAGAGCGGTGCGCAGCGGCACCACGCCGAACAAAAGCGTAGCCAACGCCAGAATGCTTAACGTAAAGATAAGGGCCGTTTTGTCGGGCGCCAGGCTCGACTCAATTTGCGCCCAGGCTCCCAACGCCCTGGTGGCTGCGTTGGCAAAGAGCCATGCGAGCAACGCTCCGGCCGACACCAGCAGCAGGCTCTCAGTCAAGAGTTGCCGGAAGAGCTGGCGACGGCCAGCCCCCAGCGCGAGCCGCACAGAGAACTCACGCTGCCGGATGGCATTCCGCGCCATCAACAGCATCACGACATTGCTCAGCGCAATCAGCAGCACCAGCCCGACCATGCTCATCAGGATGCGCAACGGTTTACCGTACATTTCTTCATAGCCGGGAAAACTTCTGGCTTCTTCAAGGCTGAGGATGGGTTTCTTCTCGCCTGGCTGGGGTTTGCCAAGCCCCACATACGCTGCAGTCTGAAATGCCGGCTGCAGTTCGGCAACCGCCTGAGCGTTGGTGACACCGGGAGCCAGGCGTCCAATCAGCCGCAGGCACCACCAGGTTGCGTTGGTGTCGTAGAGCTTGCCGTCTTCCGTAGGATTGCCCCAGGCATTCAACTCCGCGCGGCTCTGCAGAGGAATCCAAAAATCGGTCGAACCGCCCGCTTCGACACCTTCAAAGCCTTCTGCCGTAACGCCCACGATGGTCAAGGGAACGCTGTTCACATAAAACGCCGCACCCAACACATCGCGACTGCGCGCAAAACGACGCGTCCAGTAGTTGTAGCTGATCACGGCAATAGGCGCATGGTTCGACTCGTCTTGTGCGCTAAAGCCGTGTCCGTACGCCAGCTTCACCCCCAGGCCAGAGAAGAAGGTCCCACTGACCATGTCGCCTTCTGCCTGCTCGGGTTCTGCACCGTAACGGACGGCGACCTTGCTGCCGGAGAGGGGCACGTAGGCCATCACCGGCGAAAGCCCCCGGTGTTGTTGCCGCAGCGCGTCGTACACCGGGTAGGAGAAGGTCTGCGTGCTGTCGATGGTGCCTGTGTTTTGAGGCGGGCTCGAGGTCCTTAGATACACCACCCGGGCCGGATCGGCCACCGGCAACGACCGCAGCAACACAGCGTTCATTACGCTAAAGACCGCGGTGTTCGCACCGATGCCTAGCGCCAGGGTCAACACGCAGACCAACGTAAAGGCAGGCGCCTTTCTGAGCTGGCGAATCGCATAACGTACGTGATGGAAAAGTGCGGGCATGGCGCCTCCGAGGCAACAGGAAAGGACTCAGAGCGGGTATGAGCACGTCGCGGGCCAAATGGACGCGGGACGACTGCCAGTAAACGCCTGATTTATCAAGAGCCTCGAAGAACAAACAGCCCGAACCTTCTGCGAAACCGAACAGCAACGTTCAGTTTCGGACAACCATTGAGGCGAGATCTGGACTGGAGCTATGAATCGATGCGGAGCCGTTGCCCTATAAGTTTTTGATCGCAACCAACCTGATTGCCTTTTCTGGACAGGCCACCACACAGAGTCCGCATGCCTGGCACAGATCTGCGTGCGGCGTATAAGCGGAGAGTCTGCCGTGCGCACGGCTCTTCAACTTTCCCAGGAAAGAGAGGCTCGAGAAGTCTTGATCGTCGATCTTTCTAACCTCGAAGACATCGTAGGGACAGACTTCCACACAATCACGTTTTCCTTCGCAGGCGTTGCGATCGATCACGGGGCGATAGGCGCCGGCTTCTGCCCCGCACTTCTCTCCGGGCCTGTCCGGGTGCTGTGCCGCACGCCTGGCTTTCTCCTTATTCAACCGGTTCTCCGCGGAACCTCCAAGTGCTTCCAAAGTCATGGCCGATGCCCCCGGATCTCGTGATGTCTCGATACCAGTCCCGAAGGGACGGCTGAAAGTAGCCCAGCACGGAGTGCTGGGTTATAGGTTCGCAACGAGATAAGTCCCGCAGGGACGACTGAAAATTACCCAGGACGTCAAGGTAGTTTCGCAATGGATGTAGACCGAAGCGATAGACCTTTTCGTGGTTTTCCCTCAAGGAAAACCACACCTCGCGATCTTTATCAGGCCACAGTGATTGCGAAACTGCCCTAGTCCTGGGTGGTCCTGGTTCGCACGCAGATGCCGACTGGCGATCACCAAACCACCCTGATTCTCGCTGAGTCCGACTACGCTCCATAAACTCAACGCGCTACCTCCGCATCCAACCCGATTTCATCGCTAATTTGGACAGCTCTGACTGAACGTAGCCCAGGACGCTGGTCGGAGACAAGTCTGAGGGTAGCTTTGCTCCCTATTCTTTATTTAGTATTTCCTATATACTATTTTGGCAATAGTCTTTTTCAACTACCATTCTGATCAGGGACACATGACGAAGAAATCCGCATACCGCGACCTCTTTCCCGGCGCACTGGAAATGATGATCCTGCAAACGCTGAGCAGAAGACCCATGCACGGCTATGCACTCGCCCAGCACATCAAGCAAATCTCCGACGATTTGCTACAGGTGGAGGAGGGTTCGCTGTATCCAGCATTGCAACGCATGTTGAAGACGGGATGGCTGGAATCGGAAATGGGTGTGTCGGCGAAAGGCCGCCCGGTTCGCATTTTCAAAGTAACCGCGGCGGGCAAACAGCATTTGGAAAAAGAAATTTCCAGCTTCGAGCAAATGTTCGCCGGTATCAGCCGCGTACTCTTGATCGCCGGATCGTAACAGTCTAGGAGACACTATGCGTTGGTTCAAGCAGCTCTTCACTCGCCGCCGCCGTTACGACGAACTTTCCCAGTCGATACGAGAACACCTCGAAGAAAAAATTGAGGACCTGGTCGACGATGGCATGTCTCGTGAAAAAGCCGAGCAAACGGCGCGCCGTGCGTTCGGCAACCTGACCCTCGTGGAAGAGCGCAGCCGTGAAGTGTGGCAGTGGCCCGCGTGGGAGTCGTTTTGGGCAAATCTCAAGTATGCGCAGCGCCAGTTGTGGCGCAATCCTGGTTTCACCGTGACTGTGGTCTTCACCCTGGCCCTTTCCATCGGCGCCAACACCGCGATCTTCTCCGTCGTGAATGCTCTCATGCTAAAGAGCCTGCCCTATCCGCACCCCGAGCGGATGGGCACCATCTACACCCGAGTCACCGGCGTGCGGGCCTGGGATGAGCGGCACAAACTCACCTATGAGCAATGGCAACTCTTGCGGGACGACGTTCCCGCCCTGCTCTCGGCGGTTTCGGGTTCGCGTACTTCGGGCGTCAATCTCGAGGCCGGGTCTCACGTGCAATATCTCCAGGCAGGACGTATTTCGGCCCACTATCTTGATGTGCTGGACGTTCAACCCGCGCTGGGACGCAACTTCACCGATTTGGAGGATCGTGCCCACGGGCCAAATACAGCCATATTGAGTTACAGCTTGTGGCGAAACACTTTCGGCTCCAATCCTAATGTTCTGGGACAAGCCGTCCTGCTGAAAGGCGCGCCGTACACCGTCGTCGGTGTGCTCTCCGAGAGGACGATCACTCCCTTAAATGCCGACATCTATACCTCGCTTCAACTCGGTCCGGAGGGTGAGGGGAGTGGAACAAACGTTGAGGCCATCACCCGGCTGCGCGATGGCGCGAACTGGCAAGAGGCCGATGCCGAGATCAACCGTGCCTGGTCTCACCGCGCTCATCGCTATGAGCTAAACGACGACCCGAGCGCGCAGGTAACGTACCATTCGGTACCGCTGCAAAAGGGTGTGACTGCTACGCTGCGCCCGCAGGCTTTGGCTCTGATGCTGGCAACAGGATTCATCTTGCTGATTGCCTGCGCCAATCTCGCCGGGCTGACACTGGTTCGCGTGTTGCGGCGGTCCCCGGAATTTGCCACCAGACTGGCGCTGGGCGCCTCCCGCTGGCAGATTCAAAAGCAACTCTGGGTGGAGAATCTCCTGCTGGCACTCCTGGGTGGAACGGCTGGCGTGGCAGTCGGTTTCGTCGCTTTACGTGGGTTGCTCCAGCTTCTCCCGCAGCATTATCTCCCTGTGGCCAAAATAACGCTTGATGGCCGTGTTCTGATGTTCACCCTGCTCATCTCCCTTTTGACCAGCGTGCTTTTTGGCATGTTTCCTGCCCTGGCCATGCGCAAGTTTCGTCTGCGCTCCGCCATCGCCAGTCATTCCGCAACCGGTGGCGACCCTTTACGTTTGCGCCAGGCGCTGATCGCGATCGAGGTGGCTCTTACCGTCTTGCTGCTTGCGGCATCAGGCTTGCTGATTCGTACGCTCATCCACCTGCAAACCTTGCCCCCGGGTTTCGACGCAACTGGGGTCATGACTGCCAGAGCATCGCTGGACGATATGCGCTATCACGACCCGGTGACCTTCAGAAAGCTGCTGAATGAAAGCACCGCTGCCATGCGGCAGATCCCAGGCGTGCAGGCTGCCGCGGTCGGCCTGAGTTTGCCCTATGAGCGCGCGCTGCTCAATGCAGTGACCATCAGCGACAGCAAAGAAGCAGGACAGCACGCCATGACCGATGAGGTCTACATCACGCCGGATTATTTCGCGGCATTGCGGATTCCCCTGCTCGCAGGACGTTCGTTGACCGACGGAGACGGGCCGGATACGCAGCATGTGGCCGTCGTGAACCAGACGTTCGCGCGCAAGTATTTCCACGGAATGGATGCCGTCGGCCACTACGTGAACCTGAACGCGAGCCTGAACACAAGAATTGTCGGAGTGGTTGCGGATGTAGCCATCGCACCGGGAATCGATGCCACGGCGCCTCTTACCGGCGAAGAGACCATGTATGTCCCTGCCACGCAAACAGATCCCCAGTTACTTGCACTGGTGCACGTTTTCTTTCAGCCAAGTTGGATTGTCCGCACAGCCGGCCCGATCGAAGGCTTGACCGCGCAGATGCAACGGGCTCTGGCAAGTGCCGATCCTGATCTGCCTTTCTCCGGCTTTTACAGTATGCGCGACCTAATGGCGAAGACCCTGGCGACACAGCGTGTCGAAGTGGCGCTGCTGAGCGCAATGGCGGCTCTAGCACTATTACTGAGCACAATCGGCATCTTTGCCCTGGTGGCGAACATCGTTGCCCAGAAGACGCGCGAAATCGGCATCCGTATTGCTCTGGGCTCGACGATCGGTCAAGCGATGGTTCATATCGGAGCTGCGGGAGTTTGGGCCTCGACACTTGGCCTCATCCTGGGCTTGATCCTATGCGCTGGAGCATTGCGCGCCATGCACAGTGTGCTCTATGGAGTGAGTGTCTATGATTTTCCTACAATTCTCATCGTCGTCTTGCTGCTGGGAGCGGTAACGCTGGTTGCTACCACTGTGCCGGCTCTGCGGGTCGCAGGCATCGATCCGGCGAAGACGCTGCGCGACGAATAGCGAGTCGTCGCCGTGCGCAGCAGAAGATCCGTAGGTGATGAGGCGCTCCGAGGTTTATGAGTGGACCGCGATTGAGTAGCTCGTACTTCTACCGCCTTCGGTGCTACGTTTGAGTACGCCTTCTCGTACAAGAGCAGAGATGTCGCGCGCAGCGGTGTCTTGCGAACACTTCGCCAGTTTCGCCCATTTTGACGTCGTGAGTTTGCCTACAAATTCCTCCAGAAGCCGGTTGAGCACGAGCCGCTGGCGTTCATTGAGGGGCACCGCTGCGATAGACTCCCAGAAGTGCGCTTTGGCGAGAACACTCGCAAGTGTCGTTTGTGCCCCTTGGATTGCATGGCCCAGGCAGTCGAAGAACCATGCCATCCAACTTGTAACTTCCATTGTTCCGCGTTGAACTTGCTCAAAGTGATCGTAATATTCCCGCCGCTCCCGCCGGATCTGCGCGGACATGCTGTAGAACCGTTGCACGCTCCTTTCTGACCGAGCAAGCGCCATGTCCGCGATGGCGCGGGCAATTCGGCCGTTTCCATCGTCGAAGGGATGGATGGTTACGAACCAGAGATGGGACAAGGACGCCTTGACCACCCAATCTTTTTCGTTGGCCTCATTGAACCAGTCGAGGAACGTCTTCATTTCATGATCCAACCGCCCAGCGGGTGGAGCTTCGAAGTGAACATGTTGCCGGCCTACCGGACCGGAGACAACTTGCATCGGACCGTGGGCGTCGTCGCGCCATCCGCCGGCCTTGATCCGCTTCATGCCGCTTCGGCCGGCGGGGAAGAGCGAGGCGTGCCATCCGAAGAGCCGTTCTGCGGTAAGAGGCTCCTCGTACCGGCGTGTTGCATCCAACGTCATCTCGACCACGCCCTCAACGTTCCGGTCGAGTGCCAGCCCTCCAACATCCATACCGAGCCGCCTCGCAATCGAGGAACGTACCATCTGTTCGTTGAGCCTTTCTCCCTCAATCTCGCTGCTCTTGACAACATCTTCAGTGAGGGTCGACAACACCGCTTCCTGTTGAAGCTGAAAGCCCAGGCTCTCCATGCGCCCCAGCAGCCGGCCCTGTTCATGACGCACCGCGGCCAAGGACTCCGCCAGTCGTCTCCGATTCCAGGCGAATCTGGGCCACTGCACTAACTCATGAATGTACTGCGCCATTCTCCGCATTCCTTGCGGAGATTATAGCCTCATTCTCCGCACCAGCCCGAATTTCAGAGCAGGCCTACTCAGTGAACGCTGATCGGGTTTGCTCGACCTACGGCTGAGGAATGGCAAACGCGAACAGCGCAGAGCCTGCCGGGATCACAACATATTGCCTGCCGTCGAGCTGGTAGGTGATCGCGGTGGAGTAGATGGCGGCGCCCAGTTGCACATGCCACAGGTCCTGGCCCGTGCGGCCATCGAGGGCAATGAAATTACCATCCGACTCGCCGGCAAAAACAACGCCGCCCGCGGTCGAAAGCGCGCCCCCATTGGGATTGCTGAAGTACTTGAACTCCCATTTCTGCGCGCCCGTCATGGGATCGAACGCCTTGAGCGCACCGGTTGGCCGCACCACCGGGTCGGGTACATAGACGCTCCCCAGAAAGTCGTGGCCCACACGATATTGCTGGGGTGCGCTGGTGAAGATGTCGCATTCATCGGAGGTTGCCACATACAAGAGTTTGGTGCCCGGGTTGTACGAGGGCGAATACCAGTTGGTCAGTCCGAGCGCGCCCGGGCACACCCGGTTCCCTTGCGGGTTGGGCTTTAAATCCGAATTCAGCACGGGCCTGCCGTCCGTTCCGATGGACCTGGCCCAGGTCACATTGCCCATCGCCGTGGCGTGAAGAAATTTTCCGTTGGTGCGGTCGAGCACATAAAGAAACCCGTTGCGGTTTGCCTGCACCAGCAACTTGCGCGGCTGGCCCTCCCAGTCTGCATTCAGCAGCACGGGAACCTGCGTGGCGTCGTAATCATACAAATCGTGCGGCGTGAACTGAAAGTACCACTTTAACTTTCCGCTGTCGGGATCCAGTGCCAGCATGCTGTTGCTGTAGAGATTGTCACCGCCGCGTTCGCCGCCATAGTCACTCGGCGATGGGTTTCCTGTGGGCCAGTAGAGCAGGTTCAGCTCGGGATCGAAGGAACCGGTGATCCACGCCGGGGCGCCTCCGGTCTTCCAGGATTCGCCGGCCCAACTCTCATGCCCTGGCTGACCCGGACCCGGCACCGTTTCAAAACGCCAGCGGCGTCGGCCGGTATCGGCATCGTAGGCATCCACAAAGCCGCGCACACCATACTCACCGCCAGACACACCCACGATCACTTCGTTCTTCACCACAAGGGGAGCAGCCGTGAAGGTATAGGCTGCGCCTGAGTCGGCGGCCTTTGTATCCCACAACAAGTTCCCCGTTTTCGTATCCAGGGCGATGACGTGACCATCGAGCGTGGCCATGAACAGCTTGTTGCCGAGAATGGCAAAGCCGCGGTTGACCATGCCGCAACACGGCTGCAGCTTGTCGGGCAGATTGCGTTCGTAACGCCATAGAGCGCGTCCGCTGCGTGCATCGATGGCGAAGGCGCGGTCATTCTGCCCGGTTCCGTA
>Ga0182015_10002504_pt1 | contig 22011 bp, 17 predicted proteins | sample 712P3MmetaG_FD_120478 | JGI IMG/M metagenome (GOLD analysis project Ga0182015, IMG submission 120478) | Permafrost microbial communities from Stordalen Mire, Sweden - 712P3M metaG | ecosystem: Environmental > Terrestrial > Soil > Wetlands > Permafrost | place: Sweden: Stordalen | collected...
ACGGCGGATGGCATACAGCGATCCATGCGCGCCCGTGAATGCACCGAGCCTGGCTTCTTGCACCTTCAGGAAGGTTTCGTACTTCCAGTAGAGATCCTCTTGCGCTCCGAGATGGGCTTGATCCTTTTTCAACACGCGGTAAACCCCGCTGGCCGCGCCGACCCGAGGATCGCTAAAGCTCTGAACCAGAGTGCGGACGGAATCGGCCGCCAGCATGCTGGTGGCGTCGGAAAAGGCCACGATTTCTCCGCGTAATTCTCGTACTGCGTCATTCAGAACAGCCGTCTTGCCGCGATTTTCCTCGAAGTTGAGAAGACGAACTCGTCCGCCGGCTTCGCCTTCGACGGTTTCGCTTCCATAAAAAGAGCGGACGATTTCCGCGGTGGCGTCCTTCGATCCGTCGGATGCGATGACGACTTCCAGTTTGTCCGCCGGATAATCGAGCCCGAGACTATTGCGGATTTTGTCCGCCATGACTGCGGCTTCGTTGTACGCTGCCACGAGCAACGAAACGGAGGGCTCGATCGACTGCTTGCGAGGTGAAGAGCGAAAGACTGCTTGCAGCCCCCACAAAAGGACGGGGTAACCGATGTACACGTAGACCGCAAATCCGGCTGAGATCCAGAACAGGAGCTTGGCCATCGTTTTAGATTGCCGTGGATCGGACGCAGTGCATTTGCCCAAGGATTCCGCGCGACTCCAAGAGGCGACGGGTAGCTCAGTATATCAACTCTGCGAAGTGTGCCTGGGTTTGCGTCCTCTGACGCCTATGGGATCGTCACCGACAGTGAGGTCCCCGAGCCCGCAACTCTCAAACCAACGGAACACTTGTTCATAGGTGTGCTTGGACTGATACTTGGGAGAATACCAATCCAAGGTGTCCAAAACTCTGGCTTCCGGGTCAGGTTGGTGGTTAATGGGGAAGAGATGATTGGTAAGACCCGCCACTGGCTTGCCGACGATTGGTACCGCGCGAAGACCACGGTCCAGCCAATAAAAAAAAGGTACAGCCACGCGGAGGAAGCGATGCAAGGTGCGCGGCGACATGCGGTGGGTAATCTTCCTGTACTGATCGCTGAATCGATACCACTTGTTGTAACCGCTGTAGAGCCAAACTGCGATGGTGCCGCCCGGCTTCAGATACTGAGGCAGTACCTTGAAGGCCTTTTCGCAATCCGGAGTGTGATGGAGCACTCCCATGCTGTAAATACAATCGAAGGTTTCGGGCGGGAAAGGGAGGGCGAACACATCCGCCTGAAAACCTGCAAAATTCCGGCTGGAAAGGTTTTTAACCGCAACTTCGGCAGCAGCGCTCAAGTCGATGCCCACCACGCGAGCGCCCCAGCGGGTCGCGACTTCCGCGAACCGTCCCATGCCGCAGCCCACGTCAAGCACCAGTTTTCCCTTCAGGTCTTCGGGTTTCAGTCCGGTCTTCTTGATAAAATCCGGTTCCGAAAAATTACGGCTCGGATCATCGAGTTGGGTCCTATTAAATTGGTGCCACTGGTAGCCGAAGCTGTCGGCATAGTTGCTCTGGTCGACAAAACGGAGCACGCCGCGTACCTCCGGGAAGCTCCGGCCACAGGAGGGACAAGAATAACCGTTCTCCTGCTTGGCTAGCGAAGCCCGGCAGACGGGGCAACAGAGCAGAGTGAGCAGGTCCTCTGAGGCCCTACGCGACATTTCGTTGCCTCTCGTTCGGGGCCACTGGCTTTCTGTTTTTCCCCTGGGCCCATGTGGCGGCGGAAGAGGCGCTTTGTCGTTGGCGGCTGAGGTCTCTACTCCACGCCGGCGGTGGCTGAAGCGATCGCAGCCACATCCGCTCCGAGGTCCTTACCATCGGTTCCTTTGCCCTTGTAGGGGCTGGAGGGTTGCAGTTGATAATTGCCACCATTGCCGCCATTGTAATTGACGAATTGGACTGCTGCCGTTGACGCTGGGAAGAAGTTCCCTGATGGCCAAGTTGACGGCAAAGCAAGGGCAGGAGGATCGATGATAGCGTTGGCGGCAAAAGTGTAGGGGCTGAAACAAGCGTTGAAGGTAATGAGGGGGAAATCCTGGGCGGCGCAGTTCGCTAGAGTACCCTCATTGCCTGTAGACCAGATGGGATAGATCCCGGCATTGATGATGTTATTGGTAAAAACAAGGTTCTTCATCTGGGTTGAAGGTAGAGTACCGATAAAGGATATCGTTTTCGGCGGGAAGGCTGTAACGTGGTTGATCGTCACGTTCTGAAGGATTGGGTCGCCCGGACTCACAGAGAGCTGTGCAAATTCACCGGGACCGTTGTACTTCACACCGTCGATATCGTCGATCACGATGTCATGAATGCTGTAGCGCTGCCCGTCGAGTGGAGGGTTGTGGCCTGCCAAGGCGTTGGCCATCTGTATTCCGGCCGCGACATGGCTGATGGAGTTATAGCGGACGGTCACGTCCGTGACCTGGCAAAGCGGGCAGGTATTTTCCTGATTAATTGGCGTGATCAGGATGCCAAAGCCGACCTGAGAGAAACCTCCCCAGGAGTTCTCCATTATGTTGCCATCGACTAAAACGCGCTGTGCGTTCTTGAGTTCGAGAAGATTCTTGACAACAAATGGATATCCGTTGGTCCCACTCACGTATCCGGGTTGCCCTTTCATCCAGGTCAAAGGCTTGAACATGTGATTGCGGCTGATCTCGATGTCAGTCGGGGTCACCGTGGCCTCGCCTCCGCCGAATAGGATGTTCTCTCCTGATGCCTCAAGAAAATTGTCCGCAATCTTGTAAGGCCCCATCTGGTCGTCACCAAGGCCGCCATTAATTGCCTGAGCATCGGAGCAAGATCCGAGCACCATGCAGTGAAAATCCGTAAAGAACGAATCCACGACCGATGTGTAAGTGCTGCTCCCGAGATCGATGCCCCGGTTTGTTTCGTCCCGGGCGGTACCATGCAGCCATACTCGATCAAAAATGAGGTTGTTGGCAGCGCCGCTATTTGTAACCGATGCCAGTGCGTAGACCAGCCCAGTTCCGGCAACACGCGTGAGCTCCAGACCGATCAGCCGATAGTGGTTTGCACCCAAAGCAAAGACGACGGGGCCATTGTCAGACCCTGCCAGCACCAACTTGGCTAAAACGTTGTTGGTGGAAGCGCACTGAAAAGCGGGCCGGCCGGGCAGTGAGGAGACTCCCGCATAGCAGGGCGTAAGGCGTGTGCCTTCCGCCGGCAGCGCGGAGTCGTTCGCGCTGGTGCGAACAACGATCCAATGGTTGTCATCGCAGCTTTTCGCCGGGAAGGTGAATACTCCGCTAAAGGTGGCGCCAGCCTGGAGTTGAATCGTGTCGCCACAGTTGGCGCTGTTCAGCGCGGACTGCAGATCTCCTCCGGAGTTGACGGCGATTGTGCTGCCAGGCGCCGGAGTGTTCGACATGGCGGTTTGGATGTAAATAAGGGGCAGCTGCGCCGGGCCATCATATCCGCTGGCCGAGCTTGAGGAAACTGTCAGAGTGAAGGCGAAAGTGGCGCTTTGTCCAGAAAAATCGGTCACTTTTGCGGTAAAGGGAAACGAGCCGGTAAGAGTGGTCAGCCCTGTGATGGTGCCGCTGGTGGGTTGCAGCTGGATTCCGGATGGCAAGGACCCAGTGGTAAAACTCCATTGGTAGGGGGGTACGCCACCGGTGGCGGAGAGCGAGGCGGTATAGGGCTCGCTGGCATCGGCTCCCGGAAGGCCGGGAGTTGTGATCGCCAGGGCGGCCACCGGGGTTACCGTTACCGTTGCGGCGGTGTGTAAATTGGCGTTGGCCACGCTAGTGGCCGTTACGATCACGGAAGTATTGCCCGTTACCTTAGGTGCCGTAAACACTCCTGTGCTGGAAATCGTCCCTGAGCTGTCTGACCAGATGACAGCTGTATCCGCGCTGCCGCTGATGCTGGCGGTGAATTGTTGCTGGGCTTGTGAGGCCAGGGTCATGCTGACCGGTGAAATCGAGAGTACAGGTCCGGAACCGCTGGCGGAAACGGCGATGTGTGCAGGGGTCGATCCCGACTCGGCCTCCGGAAGCGTCGAGAAGCCATTGATAGGAATCGCTCCATTTTGCCTCCCCGGCATCGTCGAGACGCTGAGCGTGAAATCGTAGGTGCCCGCTACAAGAGGTTTGCCGGTGATGGAACCTGTGTTTGGGTTGAGAACCAGACCCGGTGGCAAACCGCCATTGGTGATCGTGAAGACATACGGAGCGCTTCCGCCGGTGACTGAACTCACGGCGTTGTAAAGGATGCCAACTGTGCCTACCGCTGGCGGAATCGAAACTCTGAGCTGTCCGGACGGAGTGGTTCCGCCACTTGACGTGCTGCTCGCAGTACCACCGCAGGCCATGGTTAAGCTTGTAAGGCAGAGCAAGAGCGAGAGAAAGCAAACATTTGCGGCAAGAGTTTTATCCGCATTGCGGATTCTTGCGGTGCCCGGTTGGGTATGGCGCATGAGGAAAACCTCAAAAACGGAGTTGGGGACCGTCGTTCGAGTCCTAGAGAGCACTTTAGAGAAGAGAAGGAGGGAAGGGCAGATGACGTGGGAACAGGGCCTATCAGATCACGGGAGTACATTACGGACGTACGATGTACTTTCGGGTTCGAAACTCACGATTTGCAATTCCAAAAGGGGGAACAAAGCTAAGTCCTTGCTTCAGGACTGCGCGTCCCCGCGGGATCGCACTTTTCAATGCTCTTCTTGCTGCGAGGTCTCGATAAGGCCGATCGCGACCTGGTTGGCGGCGTCCTGATCGTGGATCCCTTCCAACTGCCACGCTCTGCGCGTCCAAATTGCCCACAGAAGTCCCACGCCATAAACCACCGCTCCCACCAGAAGCTGAATCGTCAGTTGGAAATAGTTATGCGCTGCGAACCAATGGCGCATGAGCAAAAGAACGGCAACCAGCGGCCCGCAGAGCATCACAGGCAGAAGAAATGCCTGGCGCAGGTAAATGCCGATGCGCAGATTCAACACGCGGCAGAGGTGCCGAGGGATGAAGAACAGACTCGTACAGGCCAGCGGAATCGCGGTGCCCACCGCATCCCCGAGAATGCCGAACCGTCTTACCAGCAAAATGCTCAGGAAAAGATTCGCACACCCTTCCATCAGCGTCACGACCGCCAGAGTTTTGTGCTTTGCCATCCCGTACAGAATTCGGGAGGAAGCGCCCTGCGCTAACATCACGGTGGATGGGATCAACAGAACCAGCAAGACAGGGTAGCTCATAGCCACATACCGGGCTCCTACCCAGGCCTCGATCACCGATTTGCCCAGAATGATGAGGATAGCCGCCATGGGAAGGATGATCAAGGCGCATGCACGGTTTCCGGCGACAAAGATCTTTCTCAGCCCTGCCAAATCCCCGGTGGCATCAGACTGGCTCGACATGGGCACGAACACCTGTGCCAGGCCACCGACAACCTCTCCGGCATAGTCCACCAATCTTGATCCAATGGTGAAGTAAGTGATTGCGGCGGAGGACACAAACGTGCCGATAACGATTGCATCCGTCCGAAAACGCAGGCGAACGGCCACGATGAGAATGAAGGTCGTGCTGCTGTAGGTGGCAATGCGTCGCAGGCTCTCGCGATTGAAGTTCTTGATACCGAGACGGAGGGGGAGAATATAGAGGACCGCGGTGGCATTGACCAGCCCGGAAATCAGAGGCATCGACACGGTGATCAGCGCAACCGCGAGAAGGCCATGCCCGCGCCGGACAGCCATCACAATCAAAACCGCACGCAACACGGTTGCGCCAATGCTGGTGAAGTTCAACAGGTAGAATCGCTGCAAGCCCTCGAGGACACCGCCAAATACTCCTATGGGAAAGCCGAGAGACACGGCTGAACCGACAATCAAGAAAAGCCATCGCGCCGTATACAGGAACTGTGGCGATATGCGAAAGATCGAGTCGACGTAGAAACTGCCGGCCAGAGTAACGAGGATCGCGAGGGCGCCGATTCCGCTGTAGGTGAACAATGCCGTGCTGATGAGGCGGTTCAACTCCTCCTGATTATGAGTAGCCGAATAGGTGGCAACATAACGCACGATAGACGAACGAATTCCCAGATCGAACAGTCCGTAATAACCGGTGACGGAGAAGACCAGGAACCACAAACCGAAAGCATCGTCTCCCAGGTGGTGAATGATGTAGGGCGAAATAAAGATTCCGACGAGGATGTTGACGCCAAGGGCAAACCAGCTTGAGCCAACATTCTTGAAAATCGCGATTTTATCCAGCCTCTTCATTTGGGCGATTGCCGGGACTTTCGTCGGTGCAAGAAGCGCGCCCCCAGGACCGTCAAACGTGGTGCGAGGCGCAGGCCAATCAGAAGGGCACGAAGTTTCGTGGTCGGCACAAGAGCGTTGGCGCGGCTCAGGGATTCGCAGGCTTTTTCCCGCTCTCCTGCCAGCACGAACGCCTTACCTTCAATAAAGGCAAGCTCCGCCTCTATGATTCGCAGTCTCTGTGCGAGCAAGGCGCGGGTGCGGGAGCTCAGATCGAGATCCTGATCCAGTTTTCTGAGCGTTCTGCCTTCGCCGGCCAGCAAGCTTGCCGGAGCCGACCCTTGGCTATCAGGGCGCACGTTGCGGCGCAGGAGCACTTGCCGCTGATATGCCATCCTGCCGCCGGCGTAGACGACACGCAACCACAGATCATGATCTTCGGAGTGGCGAATCGTTTCGTCAAAAAGACCCGCCTCTGTCACTTTTTGCCGCCGCACGATGGTTCCTGAGGTGACGGGCTGCGTTTGCGAAATCAGAAGGCTCTCGAAAGTTACCGGTCCGGTCGAGGGGCAAAGTTGCATGAAAGTTTTGCCCGCGGTGTTTATGTCGCCCTCAAGGGCGGCGTCGCAAAACACCATGTCCAGAGCAGGGTCACTGTGCAGGAATTTCATCTGCTCTGCGAGGTAGTGCGGCAGCCAGGCGTCATCGCTATCCAGAAAGGCGAGGAATTCTCCCTGTGCATGCTGAATGCCAAGATTGCGAGCCGCACTGGGACCGAGATTTTCCTGCGTCAGGTAGGTGATGCGAGAAACGTAGGGCCGAATGGCCTGCTCCAGCCGCGCGGTATCGGACGATCCATCGTTGACAAGAATCACTTCATAATCGGTGAAGATCTGCGCGAACACAGAACCCAGTGCCACTCCGATGTGGCCAGCCGTGTTGTAAGCGGGGATGATTACACTCACTGCAGGCAATCCAGGCCTCTGTGCGTTATCGTTGAGAATCAAGGGAGAAGGAAAGCCAGACGGATTTTCATCACAGGGCTGAATGCGCTTGGCCGCCCTCGCTAGTCACCAGCGCATACCCGAGCGTCGACATCAGATCTCCCCAGGTCGACTCAATCTTCGATACCAAGGCTGGCGCTAGATCCGATTGCCATTGGCCGCTCACTGCCGGGCCCACGAAGGGGATGTCCTTGCGATGTTTTTTCGTCGCGACCCAGTGGTCCGATTGGGTCCGTTCCATCTCTCGCATCCGCTCTGGCGAACTGGCTTCGATGGCTTGCTTCAACCGCTCCGGTGTGGGTTCGAGGCCCAGAAAAGCTGCGATTCGCTTTAGTTCCCGTTCGGTGTCGCTCTTCATGTCTTCATAACGCAGAAGCAGGAAGCCGTTATGGTTCTGGCGAGTGTAAACCCAGCTCGCCACGTTCTCACCCCAACTGCCCCAGCCGGCCGAGATCAGCCTGCCATTTACAAAATCGTCCACGTAGTCGGCGAGCGGATAATCGTCCGTAAGCTGCCGGTATTTTCTCTGAAAGTTGTAATAGGATAGCACCAAATCGCGAGGGTCGCGCACAATGTAGAGCACACGCCGGCAACGCGGATCAAAGTACGTATGACTCTTAATGATGCGTGGCCGGGGCGTATTTTTCAGCGCACGATTGGACTGCGAAGATGTATCCGGGATCAGGCGCTCAATGTTCGTGAAAGCTACACTTTCTGACGGGAAAACCAGGTTTGCGATGAGGAACCGAGTCCAGGTATTGCCGGAACGCGGATACGAAACCACAAAAGTGTCATCCGGATATACCGCCAAATTGCGGTCCGCAACGTCGATCCCTAATAGGTATTTGAAAACAACTTTAATTCCGTAAATCATTGAGAGGAAGCTCCATCAAGTCTAGCACCGCCGGAAGGTGATGGAGTCTTTCCACTTCCTGCGGCTGCTCAGACAGAACGGTCAGCCGGAATCCGCGTTTTTCCAACTGACGACGGAGACAGAACAACATCATCTCGTCGCCCAGATTCTTTTGTCCGTAATAGCCCATCAATAAAGCATTCATGGGGTGTTTTCGGCTAGGCGGAGGTATGGCTCTATCAAAGCGACCAGCTTCTCTTTCAGAAAAGGCCCGCTGGCCAGCAGGCCTGACAGAAGAGGATCGCGACGATTGGCGGTCAAATCGGTTTTCTCCAGCGTGCTGACAAAACCACCCGCACTCTGCACCAATGCCGCTCCTGCCACAACGTCCCATTCGTTCTTGGGAGTGAGCGTGAAAGTGGCGTCCGCGAGCCCAGCGGAAACGAGTGCCAACTTGTAAGCGACGGAACCCATGGCCCGAATCTCGAACCGCTCATTTTCAAACGGCTTCCACTCGCCGCGTTTGACTTCGCTGCGGCTGGCGAGAACGAGCGCTCCATCCAGACTTGTGCGCTGGCTGGGACGCGCCGACACGCCGTTGTAGAGCACGCCGTTGCCGATGGATCCGAGAAAAGTCTCCTTGGTGGCGGGGTTGTAAATTCCGCCAGCGACGGGCTTCCCGTTCTCCACGAACCCAATCGAAACGCAGAACTCCGGAATGCCTTGCACAAATTCGCGGGTGCCGTCGAGAGGATCGACCACCCAAACGCGTGAGCGCTGCAGGCGGATGGGATCGTCTACGCTCTCTTCGGAGAGCCAGCCTTCCCCTTCGCGCAGAAGTTCCCTGCGCAGAACGGCGTCGAGCGCGCGATCGGCCTCGGTTACGGGATCGTGTCCAGCTTTGTACTCCGTTTCAATTGCTCCCGGTGTGAAGCGGGCAAACACCGCGTGAGAGGCTTCCAGGGCGGCGTGAATGCGTTCCAGGATTTTTGCGTAGGATTTTGATTCCATGGTCACTCTTGATGTGTCCAGTTTGTTCCAAAGGCACTCACTGAGAACTGTTTTCAAGCCATGAGCATGCGCGCGCCGGTTGCCAGCAACACCGCGCAAAGAATACGTCTGAGCCACGGAACCGGTACGCGCGTGCTCAAGTAGGAGCCGAGCAACCCTCCCGGAACCGAGCCGATTAAAAGTGCCCCAACCAGGTGGATGTCAATATTGTGCATCCGAAAATGAAGAAGACTGGTTACGCCGGTAAGGATCAGGGCGTGGACGATGTCGGTGCCCACCATCACTTTCGGCTGAAAGCTGTAAAACAGCAACAGCATCATCATGACGATGCTGCCCGAGCCGACCGAAGTGATGCCCACCAGGAATCCCGCCACCAAGCCAATGAGCGACATCCAGGCGAACGATTTCGTCGTAGGGGGCCGGTCGGCGACGCGGTCCTCGATTTTTTTCTGGAAAAATAGGAAGGTCGGAATGCAAACCAGCAGCACTCCCACGGCAACAGTGATGAAGTGGTTGACGCCATTGCCATAGACGTTTCGCAGGTGAACCAGCAGACTCACGCCGAGATAGGAGCCGGGAGCGCTGCCGACTGCGAGCGCCACGACTACCTTGTGCCGAACCGTCCCCTTGCGCAGGTGGACGATGCTGGCGCCGATCTTGGTGAGAAAGTTGAAGAGCGCGTCTGAGCCTACGGCGCGCATGGGCGGCACGCCCAAACCGAAAATGAGGATCGGGAGCAGCAGAACGCCGCCCCCGACACCCGTCATTCCGATGAGGGTCCCGACTCCAAAACCCACCAAGATCTTGATCAGCAGATCCATGAGTTACCGCGGCCTAGACCGACTCCGCAGCCGTTCCGATGAAGCCTTCCCGCTCCAAGTGCAGAATGATTTCCTGGGCTGCCTCTTCGGCGGATAAGTCCCCGGTGTTGATGGTGACTTCGGCGTCGGCCGGAGCTTCGTAAGGATCCGAGATGCCGGTAAATTCCTTCAGAATTCCCGCGCGCGCTTTGGCATACAGGCCTTTGCGATCGCGTTGTTCGCAGACTTCCACAGTGGTGGCGATGTGCACCAGAATGAACCCTCCGTAGGGCTCAATCAGCTGCCGCACATGTTTGCGCGTCGCGTCATACGGCGCGATGGGCGCGCAAATAGCAATGCCGCCGTTCTTGGTGATTTCCGATGCGACGTAGCCGATACGCCGGATGTTGATGTCGCGATGTTCTTTGGAGAATCCGAGTTCGGAAGACAGATTCTTCCGGACCAGATCGCCATCCAGTAGCGTGACCGGACGCCCACCCGTTTCCAGGAACTTAGTTAGCAGTACATTGGCGATGGTCGACTTACCGGAACCGGAAAGTCCGGTGAAGAAGACGGTCACGCCTTGTTTGTGACGGGGTGGGAAGCTGCGGCGCAATTCCGTCACCACTTCCGGATAGGTGAACCAGGCGGGGATGTCGCGGCCTTCGTTCAGACGCTGGCGAAGTTCAGTGCCGGAGATGTTCAGCACGCGATCGCCGTTCTTCACTTCATCGTCAGGAACGTATTTGTCCTGATCCTCGAGGTACACCATCATGTTGAAAGGGACCATGATGACGCCGATATCGGCTTCGTGTTTCTTGAAAACTTCCTGGGCTTCATAGGGACCGTAGAAGGGCTTGCCATTAGTGTCCTTGCCCGGACCCGCGTGATCGCGGCCCACGATGAAGTGAGTGCAGCCATGATTCTTGCGGATGAGCGCGTGCCAGATCGCTTCACGCGGTCCGCCCATACGCATGGCGAGCGGCAGCAAAGAAAGTTTGGCGGTCGATTGCGGGAACTTCGAGAGCAGCAGTTGATAACAACGCACGCGTGTGTAGTAATCCACGTCACCGGGCTTGGTCATGCCCACCACGGGATGAATCAGCAGGTTGGCTTCGACTTGCTTGGCGGCGCGGAATGCCAACTCGACGTGAGCGCGGTGCATAGGATTGCGAGTCTGGAAAGCGACCACGCGCCGCCAGCCCACGCGGGCAAATTCAGCGCGCACTTCGGCGGGAGTCAAACGCAGGTTACGGAAATCATAGTGGGACGGAATCTGGGTCCCTTCCAGCTTTCCGCCGACGTACCAGGGGTTTGCCTTGTTGATGGTGTAATCCGCGCCCGGATGAGCGGGGCTGGTGCTGGCGAAAACCGCCTGGGCCTCGGCCTTGCGGTCAGGCTGCCAGACTTCTTCCACGTTCAACACCGCCAACATAACGCCTTCAGGGTCGCGCAAGGCGATTTTGCTGGTGCCCGGAGTGAGCTTCTTGGCAAATTCCTCGGTTACATCCAGGGTGACGGGCATGGGCCAAAGCGTTCCGTCGGCTAACCGCATGTTGTGGCAAACACCTTCGTAATCGGCGCGCGTCATGAATCCCCGCAGCGGAGAAAACCCGCCGGTGAGCAGCAACTCGAGGTCACAAAGCTGGCGGCCGGTGAGGTCCCACGAGGGCCATTCTTTCGAATGGGACTTTAATTCGGCGATTCGCTCGGGTTGAGCGATGATTTGAATAAGTTCTCCGCCGTGCGGCGGGATGAGATGGCTGGTCGAAGCGGTCAAGTGCTAGGCCTCCTGGAATTCTTGCGTTGTTTTGTCTATTACCTTTATTATCTTTGCCTGGATCGCTTCCCAGACTCTACCGGGGGGCGGAACCGATTGCAGGTTACCTAAGGGAGAGGAACAACCCCGAAGCTTTACCCAACAGACTACCACTTTTCTGCGATGGGAATAAAGCTCGATTGATGACTGCAAATAACTAAGAAATGCAGCAATTAGCAGACCTTCCGCGCTATGCGCTACCCACGTAAGCAAATGAAACGAAGAGGTTTGTCGAGGGTGGTCTGCCTGCGAAGCTCCGGAGGGCCCAGAGGATGAAAACAATTGCGACAATGGGTAGAGCAATTCCACCCAGCTTAAGACTTGGCACCTGCGATTTAGGTTCGCCGGCCCTGCTGCCAGTCGTTCAGTTTCCAATCATGGCCGCGGACACAGAGAGCGGCGGCATAGCCAAGGCCCCCTGGCACATCCTGAAGTAGCCAGCGTCCCGCTTCTGAGCCGTCGGGGCGCGTGGCCAGCAGCGCATTTTTCTCCCCAGCCTCCAGTGAGACGTCGAATTGGCTTAGGGGAAGCGATAGTCCGTCCCCGGTTGCTTTGATGTAGGCCTCTTTTCGCGTCCAGCAGCGGAAGAAGGAATCAGGTTTTTCCTCCGCGGGCACTGCGACAAGTTGCCCCTGCTCGTGTGTGGAAAAGAAGCGGCGGGCGATGGCTTCCAAATCGAAATCGCGGCGAACTTGTTCCACATCGACACCGATCTCGCGCCCGCGAGTAAAAGCCAACAAGGCGATGTCTCCGGAATGGGAAACGTTAAACGTGACATTGCTCTCCGCATGCTCCGGCCCCAGAGAAGGTTTTTCTTTTTTCGAATAGGAGAAGCGCAAGCCTTTTGGATCCGTTGCCAGATAGCTACCGAGGATTATCCGCAACAGGGCTCGCGCCGTAACAAAGCGCTGACGGTCCCGCGAAAAATGAAAACGGGAAGCGCGGGTCGATTCATCGGAGGAAAGAATTTGTTTCCAGCGGGATTCCTCCGCACCGATAGCCTCCAGATCGACTCGCCAAAGTTGCACTTCGTCTTCGGGTAGTGTGAGAGGCTCGTCGATCCGGAAGCCTGCGTCGATGATGTTCATGTTCTGGCTCATGCGTCTGGTTCAGCCCGGCGTTCCCGCAACTCCGATTGTCAATTCGGCCATAATATCGGGTACCCGAAACCACCCAAAGCGGGAACCGCAATCCGACACCATGGTGTGAAGCTATCGTTTCAAGGGCAGAACGCGCTTCATCGGCACAGGAGAACATCCGTCGATCAACTCAACATTGCCGGCCCGGTTGTAGGTATGAATGCCCGAGAGTCCTTTCCAATGTTCGGGAGTAATGGTTTTGAAGGGCCGTTCAGAATACCGCTGTTTGGAGAGTTCAGTGATCTCATTGAAAGAGACGCTGTAGCCGTAGGAAGGAGCGCAGCTCTGGCTGGGCCTGATCAGGCGATTGTGATTGCGAAAGACACGGCCAGCGCCGCGGTTTCTTCGAACGTCCGTGGAGATCGGATTTCCCGGATGAAAATGCCAATCTCCTGTGAGCGATGCCGAATAGAACAGCAAAAGACAGCCGGAGCGCGAACTCGACTCGACGCCTGTGGTCGTGAACCACCATAGTTCCTCATGCTCCCAGATCGTTGTATCGACAAACCTGCCTTCCAACAGAGTCGCCTCACGAACCCACTTGTCGGGAAATTGCTGGCATCGAAAAAGATCGACAGAATTGGAATCGAAGGACTCGGGAATCATGAAGATCTCGGATCCAGCCCGGAAGATGTGGGGATAAGAATAGTGGTTGCTGGGATGATCAAGACAAAGCACTGGCGGTCCCAGTTCGCCCTGCGGCGAGACTTCCGAACATGCGATGCCTGCCCGCTTCTTTTGATAGGAATAGTCTTCGAAAAAGGCCCAGCATCTGCCCTCGTGTTCAAAGACAAAAGGATCGGCCCAGAAATGACCTTTAGGAGGATCGATCCACCGGAAGCCAGAGAAATCAGAATCGGAGTCGAAATCATAGAGCGGTTTCCTATTGACGCGGCTGGCAATTCTCCAATGCTGCACCGTCTCCTTGCGAAAGGGATACAGGATCGCTTTCTTTAAGAGACTTGGCCCGAGCCATGGCAGCATATCGCGGTTGGCGGGGGTCCTGTAGATGCCACGTTTCCCCTGGTACGGAGCAGAGGGGATCGCCCGTTCGAGCAGGTAGTCCCATCCGAACCGGTGCAGCTCATTGAGTTTCCGGATGATCAAATCCGAGGATCCCCAATACGGTGTGAATCGATTTCGGGAGACACTTAAAGTGTGCTCGGTCGCGAATAGCGACTTGCAAAGCACCAGCCCTCCGTCCAGATCTTCGGTGAGAACCTGCAGAATCACGCCCGATAGCGGAGAGCCTTCACGCAATTCCCAGAAATGGGCAGGGCCGCCACGATAGAACTCATTGTCTCCGTGGTGATACGACCAAACACCGTAACGGGCAGCTTGCAAGATGTCGCCGTGGAGGATGTTGAATCCAAATCGAATGAGAACATCGAGATTCTTCGCCCGAATTTTCTCCAGAGCATGGGTGGGGAAGCGATGAACAAACTTCTCTCCCACCGGTTCGACTTCAAGCGTCTCGATTCCGGAGAGCAGGGCCCTGCAATCCACATTGGCCAGCGGGTCGTTGGCTGGCCTCATTCGCGCGTCGAGGCGAAGGTAAAGATCGTAAAGCAAGCGCCTTCTCAGTTTCGCATCCGAGATGTGCCGCAGAAAGCTGAGGGCACGTGAGTTCGGTGGCTTGCCCGGCGCCAGCTTCTCCGCAGTAGTCTTTCTGACAACGAGCAACTCGATTCCTGCGAAATTACTGGCTTTGATATCTTCGATGATCCGCGCAAGAAAGGCGGAAATCTCGTCAAAGGAATCCAAAAGTAGGCCTATCCGCAGAGGAGCGCGGTCCGCGGAAGAGACGCGATAATAACTGTTCGCAGCACTAACCATTCTTACAGAGCGTACTAGAATCCCGGATGAACAAAGCAATTCATTCTTTCTGGGTGACCACGCTATGCACGCATCTTCAAGTCAGGAGCCGGTGGGCAGCAGGAAGCCCAAGGCCTGGCGCAAATTTCAAGAATTCGAGTACAACGCGTTCGAAGAAGAATTACGCGGAGATGTTCTCTGATCGCCTGTCTGCGGGCGGCAACTTGCCCGGTGTCGCGCCGGCGGCCAATGCCTTAGTATCAGGTGTCGACGTCTGCCGCGCAACCGCCGGCTCGGTGATGCAATACTTCACCAGGCACCAGAGCGCGCGCAGGCCATCCTTCCACTGGATTTTTTTGCCTTCTTCATACGTACGGCCCCAATAGCTGATGCCGACTTCGTAGATGCGCAGATTCCGCCTGGCGATCTTCACCGTGATCTCAGGCTCGAACCCAAAACGCTTTTCTTCCAGAGGAATGGATTGGATGACCTCGCGCCGGAACACTTTGTAACAAGTCTCCATGTCACTGAGGTTGAGGTTGGTAAGCGCGTTGGAAAGCAAAGTAAGAATCCAGTTGCCTACGGAATGCCAGAAGTAAAGCACGCGATGAGGCCGGGCCGAAAGAAAGCGCGACCCGTAGACGACATCGGCGCTTCCTTCGATCAGCGGTTCCAGCAACACTGTGTACTCTGCCGGATCGTACTCAAGATCGGCGTCCTGGATGATTACGAAGTCCCCGGTTGCTTCTTGAATACCGCGGTGTAGCGCCGCACCTTTTCCCATGTTCTTGGGCTGAAGCAGAACTCGAATCTGAGGATGCTCCGCCTGCAATTGCGCAAGCATCTCCCGTGAACCGTCCGTGGATCCATCGTCCACGCAAATCAATTCGATTCCCAGCGGCACGGCAAGCACTCGATCAACTACTTGCCGCAGCGTGGCGCGTTCGTTGTACACCGGCATCACGACGGAAAGTCTCATGGCTCTTAGCTGTTTTCGTAGCTGCAGGTATTTTCTTAGCTGTAGTGTAGTGGAAATCCAAGCTCGAGTCTCTTTATTGATCCTGCTGTAACAATACCGGGGATCGTCGCTGAAAATGCACCGGATGGGTTTAAGGCAGCGGAGAACGGCTGATTTGGCTGTGTACTTGCATCAATCCCCTGAGCGAGGTGGGCGAACGGCCAAGATGTAAATTGTTCTAGGTCTAACCCTAAGGTCCAGCACTTTTCACCTAGGGTGTTTGCCTGAGTTTGCGTTGTGACTATTGCGCTTTGGGCGCCGAAAACTATTTCCTCCAGAGTGCTCGCGGCGCGCGCTGTACTTAGCTGGCTGTGCGGGCCAAATGTGCTAGTTCGCTCATGGCTCTAACTCGCTTGAAGGAATTTCGCTGAGTTTGCGCATTTTTCGCAGTTTCGGAGCAAATTTCCTGGGTGGTCAAGGGCCGCCCGTCTCCAGGCGCGAACTGGACGGTTTCGCTCCTGAAGCCCTCCTGCACCCCTGGAAGCGCCTGTGGAAATGATTGTTCCTTGATCACATCCTTCCTTGCCTCAAAAATGGCATTGTAGGTGCTAGGAATTTGGAACACGCCAGTTGTACATAGAGGCGCAGCTATTCAGACCAGGGGGCAGGGGAAAGTAATGATCGAGCAGTCCGTTCGGCTAGGACCGCGCGAAGCGCAAATCGTGGAATTGCTTCTGCAAGGCTGTGACAATGCCGAGATTGCCAGCCAGCTCAAAATGGCGCGCAGAACTGTGAAGGCTCATTTCAACCGGCTGTTCCTGCGTTTCGGAATTACCGACGGAATCAAGCGAGTGAAACTCGCGACACTCTTATACCGGAGGCAATCATGTTCGCTTACGAACGTTATGGAAGTCGCACCCCCAGTGAACGCGAACACCAGGTCATCGAGCTTGTCGCCCAGGGGTTAAAGAATCGCGACGTGGCACACGCCATTGGCACCACCGAGCATGTGGTTAAGAATTATCTTCGCGTCATCTATGACAAGCTCGGGCTTTGGAACCGGGTGGAGCTCGCCCTGTGGTACGAGTCGCGAAGACAGGGACCGCAACTTCCCGCGTGACAGACTGCTGCACGATTTTCGGCGGCCAGTTCTTACTGGCAGCCGAAAGCTTGCAAGTTACGGAGCCTTTCTGCTGCGGCCTTCCCGCCTTTTCGTGCTGCTGCATCCAGCAGCAGACGCGCTTGGTCGCAGCTCTTAGTTACGCCATCTCCCCGAAGATACAAGTCAGACAGTAGCAAGGTTGCGGTCAAGTTCTGTTTAGCCACTGCCTTCCACAACCATTTGGCCCCTTCCTGAGTGTCGCGCGTTACGCCCGGGCCGGCATTCAAGTATTTTTCTGCCTTCACCAGTTCTTCGGAGCCGCCTTGCTCCGCCATAGGAGTGGAAGACACCGCAGTCACGGAGACGTTCCGGGGAGTGGGGCGTGTGTCGACCCCAGTGTCCTTAGGTGAACTCGTATCAGGTTGCTTCTGGCTGAGTACTGGTGCGGCAGGTCGAGCGCTTGTCCGCGCTGCATTCTGGCTAGGACTTGGCTGCGCTAACGCAGGTGGCACGTTTTGCTCGGCTGGCACCGCCCGTGGGAGCTGAGCCGGAGCCGTGACACCGCCCCAAAAGCCCGCGCTGCCGTGCCACGTCAGGTACACCAGCAGGCTGAGGAGGATGGCGAATACCGCCCCGATATAGAGACGTTTCCTACTGGGGGCGGGGACAACTTCGGCTTGAAATAGTGATCGCAGCATGCCTAGGTCAGGAAGATTCTCTTTGGGCGGTGACCAAGGCGCGCTATGCGGTGCTTCGTGGTAGTCGACGGTGGCGAAATCAGAATCGGACTCAACCCCTGGCTCGCTGGGGCCGCCTTCGAGCGGCAGTTGGGGCTCGGCCCAACTGGCTCCAGCGCGCGGCGTAGCTTCCGTGATGTGCGGAGGCTGCTCCTGTGACACGATTAGGGGCATGCCACACATCCCGCAAAATCTTTGCAGACCGGAATTGTTATATCCGCAGGATCCGCAAATAAGCTGAGTCTCTTCAGCTACCGCAAATAAGTCCCGTGTCAACGCCCTCCCAGGCTGGTCTTGCTCGGCCTCGTGTTCCAATGCTTCGTGGATGCGCTGGTCGTTGCCGGGCTGGTCTTCACTGTGTTGGTTTTCAGCACTGTGTTGGTTTTCAGCGCTCTCAACTGAAACGGGCTCCGGCGGGGAACTGTTCTCAAGTTCTCGAAGCAACTCAGAAATCGCCTGCCCACGCTTCTCGGGCGGGTTGGTGAAATAGACTTCTGCCCATCGCCCCATGTGTGCCGCCAGCAGCGGATTCAGGAGCGGATTCAGCTCAGGATCGGGCAGCGTGCTCGCGTCGGACTCCTTTGTTGGTTGATCCACATCATTCTCCGGGAGAACGGCATTGCTTATGATTGCACTCCCGGCAAGGAAGGTTGTCAAATTTTGGGGTGTGGAAATATTTCCTGGAAAGTGCCGCCACAAGGGCGATGCCACGCCGAAGCGTCAGTCACACGCTTTTCGATAAGCAGATTCGAACTGATCCAACTGCGCGTCGCGCTGGCTGGCGAATTTGCCTTTCGGCGTCTTGCCATAGAGGTCGGAGCCCGGGCAGTAGTAAAGAGCGGTGTGCAAATCGATCCAGACCTGTGTATCGGGATTGCCTTTGTATTCCGGAGTCTCGGGGGCCTCGGCCAGTCCCAGGTTGATCAGAAGCTTGTCGAACGTGGAGAGGTCTGCGTCAGGAGCTGGCGGCTTATGCCGATACGTGCTCCCGGAAACCGCAGTTCCACGACTCGTCGCACCCACGGAGTGGCTGGACAATATTCCCCAGCGAATGACCACTGCTACCAGGATCAGCGCGAACGCTAGATAGAAATCGCCGCGACGGGCATGCCAGAAACGCGCAAATGCACTGGGGGAGCGGGTTCCGGCCAGCACTTCCAGAAACTCACGGGCTTTCGCGGCCGAACTCCACGTGACGTCCTGGGGCCCCAGCTTTAGAAGTGCCGCGGGGGAGGCTTCAAGATCGTTTTCACCGGACTGCGAACTGGGGGACAGGAAAGCGTTTAGCGACTCCTCGTCCGCGCTGGCAGCGAATAACTGCGCCGGCAGCAGGTCATCCTCGTCCAACTTCGGCAACGGGCGCGGTTGCCGCAGGTTGTCTCTTTCTTCCGCTGCGCTCGAAGCCGCCGTCCTGCGAGATGCCGCCAGGCGGTTTGCCTCCTGGGGAGGCGATGTTCCGTTCTGAGGCACGGCACGGGAAGTTTCGTGGCTGGCCGATTGCATCTGCCACGCCGATGCCAGTTTGCTCTGCAAGCTGGATTGGTCGCTTTCGCCGACGCGCGGAGCACCACACTTGCCGCAAAACTGCTCCTGGGCCAACACGTCACTTCCACACTTCCAGCAGATGGAGCTTTCCGCCGCACTTACCTCGCTGGCGCTAAAATTCGTGCCGGCCATCTCAGAAAGTTTGTTCTGCGCCAAAGCCGCCAGTTCCGGTGTGAGCCTCGCACTGGCGGCTAATATCGATCGATCCGCGGCCAGGGACTTCCTCAACGCCGACTCCCGGTCTCGTCCAATCGCTTCAGTCACCAGCCCCGCTATCAATTGGCAGGTATGAATGTCCTGTTCGGCGAAGCCATGCACTTTGTCGAAGTAAAGTTCCAGAGCGCCCACAATGTCGCCGTCGTAATAAACCGGCACTGTGACCAGCGATTGGATTTGCCGCTTGCGGCACAAGTCCGGATCGAACATGAACTCGGTGTTTATATCGTAGGTGCGCAGAACCTGCCCGGTACGTACGCTGGAGGCGCAAATCGCCGTCTCCAAAGGAACCTCGCTTCCGGGGAGCAAAGCCGAAGTGCCCGCCCCGGCACGATAACGGATAGCCTTTCCTTCGAGAATTCCAATCGCTGCGCCGCTTGCGTTTGTGATGCGCGCGATTCGTTCGGCGACCAACGCCATCGCCTTTCCCGATTCGAGATGTCGCATCTGGATCTGGTGCTGCACTTCGACAATCTCGGCCAACGTGAGCGTGTAGTCGCTGTTGGTGCTGAGGCCTTCATCCGGTTCCGGCCTTCTTGGCAAAGCGGCTTGAGCCGCCGCGTCTTGCTGCCGAAGTTGCTCGCTGTGCAACTCCAGGCTTTCCTCCATCTCGCGCATTCCGAGGTTGTGTTCCTGGATCACATAAGCTGCTTCCAGCAGCTTTTCAAAAGTCTGCTCGTCGAGAACGGGTTTGTTTTTCTGATCGCTCACAATCTCTCTTGCAGGCTAACGCGGGCGGAGCTGTCCGCCTGAGACCAACTCCATTTTAGTGCAATTCTTCCACCAAAGAACCTGATTACTACAGCTCCCCCTGCAACTCCATTCGGCAGAGTCCGAACCGCCCCGAGCCACAAGAAAGTGACAATGTCAGGCAAACCGCAACGAATTTAATAAGTTACGGCAAATTGGCTCGGGATGTTTCGCTCGCGTACGGCAGAGTTGCGGGAGCGCTGGAGGTTACCTTCGTAAGCCTCAACGGCAGCCACACTTGGATCGCACCAAACTTTTTCCTGTTCTGTCGGGACCACTCGGGTTCGGCCATACGTCGCCAATGCTGCGTCACGCTCTCCTCAGTTTCACATCCTGCAGCGTAATCGTCGAGATGTTCCAGCGACTGCCGCGGGAAGGCCTGATGCCGCCAGATGCGAGGACCTCAACTTTTGGGGGAAGAGAACCTGTGCAAGAAAGGCCCACTCCCAACTGCCGGCGCCAAATTGAGAAATGTGGCAGCCCGCTCATATCCATTTTGGGAAGCCTGATGTTCTCTTGCCGGCGAATAAATCCGGACGGTTTTAACATATAGCTCGGAGTAAATCATGGAATTGCGTCCACGATGAGGAACGTGAAAGCAAAGGATTTATCTTGACCGGCAGAACAACTGGCCTGTTCTTCCGTACGTGGCCGGTTTTTCGGAACGCCCGGCAAAGGTGAAGTCTATGGGACCGGATGCCGATTGGTTTGCACGCTCTCGGCCCAATGTGGGACGGATAGAACCGGCCCGTAGTTTCTGAGTTTCTTCTCAAAGCTACGGTTCTTGTACCTAAGTGTAAGCACACACGGAGGTTAAGCAGTCGAAGGGAGGGCAGAGAAGGTTTGGCGAAAGATGTGCTTAAGCGATGAGTGCGGGATGCAATCGGACGGAAGGATAAAGAAAACCAAAGACGAATGGGAAGGGAACGTGATGGAGCTCGATGGAATGAAAGTTACACCCAGAGATCAACAGGTGCTCGACTTGCTGGTCCAGGGCTGCAGCAACAAGGAGATCGCTGGCCAGTTGAGCATTAGCCCGCGCACCGTAAAGCAGCACCTGCGCACGCTTTTTCTGCGCGCAGGAATTCGCGATGGGCGCAAGCGGGTGCGGCTGGCTACGGCCGCATTCGAGAGGGTGGGGGTGAAGCATGATGCCGCGTGAGCGCTTGACACCAAAAGAAATTCAAGTGGCGAACCTAGTCTGGCAGGGACTTACCAACCGCGAGATCGGCAAGCTCATGGGCACCACGGAGCAGGTCATCAAGAATCATTTGCGCAGCACTTTCGACAAACTGGGGGTTTGGAGCCGGCTTGAGTTGGCCATGTACGTGGCCAGTCATGGTGGCAAGAACTGGCTGGAAGAGCCTGAAGGTCCGGGTTTCGCGCTGCCTCAGGCTGCAGCGAGCTAGCGTTTCCAGAAGAGTCGGAGTTTTCTGGCGCGCAATCGCACATGGCCTCATGACCGGTTCCGCGCCGCACCGAAGGCGCTCTCGATGCCCTCCGGTCGCGAGCTGCGGCAAGTTTTTGCGGTGGGCTTCGGCGACCGGACACTTGCTGCAAAAGGTTTGCACTTCCACCCCCGAATCCCGCCCGCAAGGTGGAAGCAAGGCATTGAACGAAAAGGACTTATAGATATTTTACAGTCGGCCTGTAAATTGCATTGGTAGGCCTGACCCAATAGGGCGGGCTCACAGGGCAGATCGAGCCCGCTCCGCAAACCATGGGCGGGGCGGGAATGGACTATAAAGAGACCTTCTGGATGGCTTGCGACTCTACCGAACAGTTACGGGCGGAATATGGCCCGTTTCACACGCGTTCTGAGGCGGAAGCTGAAGCTCGCAAACTGGGATTCAGCTACCTGCTGCGTTACGAACATCTGCTCGATGAAAAAGAGCAGATCCAGGAGGTCCGCTGCATCTTCATCGAGTTGCCCGGCGCGCTCGTCGCGGAATTTTCCTCCGTCAGCCTGCACACCCGTTGCGCCACCTGCGGCGAGTCCGCTACCCACGAAAAGGCATGGCAGGCC
>Ga0182015_10002505_pt1 | contig 22001 bp, 20 predicted proteins | sample 712P3MmetaG_FD_120478 | JGI IMG/M metagenome (GOLD analysis project Ga0182015, IMG submission 120478) | Permafrost microbial communities from Stordalen Mire, Sweden - 712P3M metaG | ecosystem: Environmental > Terrestrial > Soil > Wetlands > Permafrost | place: Sweden: Stordalen | collected...
AGTGTGGAGGTCGCGGGACGCAGTTTGAAGACTCCTTCCGCCGAAGACTTGTTGATCATCCTTTCGGTGCATGCGGCGAAGCATGTTTGGGGACGGCTGATCTGGCTGTGCGACATTGCGCAAGTCGTGAAACAGGCACCGCTGAATTGGGACTGGGTGCGGGCAGAATCCCGGGCGTTGGGGGTCGAGCGCATTCTGCACATTACGATGCTGCTGGCGAATCGGCTGCTGGGTATGCAGATTCCATCGCCAATCGAGAGCGAAGTAGAGGGCGACTACGCGGCATCGACGTTCGCCGAGCAGATCGCCACTTCGATCGCAGCCGGAGTTTTGTACGAAGAAGAAAAATTGTCATACTTTGCTCTGATGATGCGGTTGCGCGAACGGCGCTCCGACCGATTGCGATTTTTTACCCGGCTGGCTTTCACGCCGGGCCCGGGCGAATGGGAGGCGGTTCGGCTTCCGAAACGTCTGTTCCCCTTCTATCGAGTGGTGCGGCTGGGGCGATTGGCAAAGAGATTTGCTCGCGGGTGACTTAACTCATCGCAAGCCTGGGGCTCATCGCAAAAGATTGCTTGAGTCTATCTCTCGCCGAATCGTTTTTTTTCTTCGAATCCTTAGAATCTTATATCCGTAGCCGACCTCAATGGCGACGACAACGAAGACCTGGTGGCACCCCCTTCGGTATATTTGGGCAACGGGAACGGTACTTTCACGGTGGTGAGCAATGCATTTCCGCCGTACGTTCAGATAACGGGTCTCGCGGACTTCAACGGGGACGGAAGGCTCGACGCCTACGGTTCGGCAACTCCTATGCTCGGATCGTCCCAGACTACCGCCGGCATCATGCTGGGAAATGGCAATGGAACGTTTGGCTCCTACATTCCGGTTCTACCTCCGGATGGCGCAACGATAAGTGGGGATCCAATCGAAATCGTTCAAGCATCGGATATGAACGGCGACGGCTTGGCCGACCTGATCGTGAGTGACTACCTTGAATACAGCCCCCCGAACGGCAGCTCTGCCATTTTCGTGGACTTGAATACGCCGGAGCCGGTGGCCAGCTTCTCTCCAGGATCGGTCTCGTTTCCGCAGACGGTCGTAGGCAGAAATAGCTCAGTGCCCGTCACCTTGACGAATAATGGAGCGCTTGCGCTGACCGTAACAGGCGTTGAGCTAGGCGGGGCGAACCCCGGAGAGTTTTCGCAAACCAACAACTGCACGACGGTGCAACCGCTCGCGGCTTGCACAATTAATGTGACATTTACACCAACGGCCTCCGGAAGGCGACCGCAAACTTAACGGTTTCGGACAATGCCGTAAATGGTTTGCAGGTGGTCGAGATGGGCGCGGAAGCGGTTTCGTCGGACTTCACGTTTGGCATGCCATCGGGAGGGTCGAGTTCGTCTACGATTACTGCCGGTGGAACTGCGACCTTTGAGTTGCTTACTCCTGCGGGTTCGTTTAGCGGGATGGTGAACTTTACGTGCGCGATTACGCCAGCGGCGAGTCCTACGCCGATTTGCAGCGTGCCGGGATCGGTCAACGTGACGGGAACTTCTGCTACCTGGGTGACGGTATCAGTCACAACCACGGCGTCCGGTAGCGCGGTGAGTGGGCCGTTTGGCGATTTGCCTCTTAGGGGCTGGTTCGTGGGATGGACGCTGGCTCTAGGAGTTTCGAGTCTGCTGTTCTTGGGCCGACGGCGACGTTTTGTGTACGCGCCGGCGGCTGTTTTGGTTCTGTTTATGGTTGGTTGCGGCGGTGGGTCGTCGACATCGCCGACGCCCACTCCCGCTAGTAAGGGAACTCCGGCGGGGACGTATACGGCTACGGTTACTGCGACTTCGGGAAGCTTGAGCCATCAAGCTGCGTTGACGGTGGTTGTGCAGTAACGGGTTGCGCGGCTTCACCCGCACACCTTAAGGTTGGGATCGTTCGACTTCGCTCTGGATGACCAGGTTCGCGAGGGGGCTACGTGTTGCTGGACAACTGAAGTCGTGGCCTTCCTGGTTGTCATTTACGCGGGAGCAGAGGTGATGAAGGCGCAGCAGGTTCCTCCACTTCGCCGTCGCTGGCTTCTCGGAATGACAAAAAGTGGAGGTTCTCAGACGGGGGAGTGAAGTCAAGATCCGGCGGCCCGATACACCTGGGCCGCCTGGACGGGCGAGGGCGCCCGTCCCCACATGTGTTCCGTTGCCACATGGTTCCTGTCCCCACATGTGTTCCTTTCCCACATGATTCCAGTCCCCACATGGTTCTCTTAGAGATCCTAGATGGGTTTGCCGCGGAAGAAATAGATCAACTCGATGATCAGGATGATGACGACCATAAGTTCGAGGACGAAGGCGCGGGACTGGTTGAATTCGTCGACCATGAAGCGGTAGAGCTCTTCGGCGGTCTGGAGCTTTTGCTGGACTAAATCTTTGTAGTCGGGGACGCCGACTTTGCTGGCGGCGAGTTTGTAGAGGCGGGCGCTGAACATGTCGCTGAGGAATTTGATGGCGTTATCGGCGCGCTCGGTGAGTTCGCTCACGTCGAGCAGGACGGTGTGGAGTTTCGAGGCGGCGCGGGCGGTGCGCCAGCGGGACCAGAGGCCACGGCCTCCGCGCTCGAGGAAGTCGTAGACGTCTTCGAGCTGTTTGGTGAGCAGGTCGTCATAGTGGCGGAATTCGAGGAGCTGCGAGTTGGCGTATTGCAGAAGCTGGATGGCGGTTTCGGCGCCGGAGGGACTGTCGTAGATGAAGGCGGCGTTCCATCCGATGACGGCGAGGTCGCCGGGATAGTAAGAGATGCGGGACTGGAGAATTTCCTGGCGTTCGCCGTCAGAGAGCGGCTGACTTTCACCGCGGACCACCTGAGAAATGCAATCGGCTTGCGAGGCGAGAAGATCGGCGCCGGAGGGCGATCCGGCGATCTCGCGCAGATGGAAGATGAAATAGTCTTCCTTCAACCATTCGGTGGTGTAGGGCTTGACGATGGCGGAGGCGGCGCGCTCGACCTTTTGTTTGACGATGCGGGACGCGAGGCTTTCGAAGTTGGTGTCCCAAACCCAGCGGCTGGAAAGCTGGACGAGTTTGTCCCAATCGCCGGAGAAGGGCAACTCGAAGACGACGCTGACCACGCCGTAATCGAAGTATTTGATCTCGCCTTGCAGGCGTTCGCCGCTTTCGAGGATTAAGGGTTCGAGAGCCTCTTCGACGGGCGGACGCTGGAAGCGGACGTAGCCGGGCGCAAGGTGTTTGAAGCTGGTATCTGCGGTGCGAGCGCCGAGGATGTGGCGGAGTTCGTCGAGGCGAATCTCTTCGCAGACGTCGAATTGGATCAGGACCAGGACGGAGCCGCAGAGTGGAGCGTTTGGGGGCTTGGTGGCGACCAGCGTGGGTAGAGCTTCGGCGGGAACTTTGCCGATGGTGGGGGCGGAGACGGTGAGGTCATTCTGCATATACTTCAATGGCTCAGCGCCGAACGAATGGCCGGGCTAAGGAGCGGCTCGCCGCGAATGTTATGTCTGGACTCAGTTAAGTTAGCGGCGAGAAGTCTATTGTCCCAGAACCAGGGCTATTTTGCGAGGAGTGAACATGGTGCGGCGAGGGCGCATCTGGACAGATGAATCCTTAGCGGCGTGTAACTAGCCTGTTATGAGCGGGTTGAATGCCATCCGAAGTACTTCTGCCAGATGAAGAGCGCGGCGCTCCGTGCCCTGTGCGATCTGTTCGCGGCAGCTGAAGCCGTTGGCGATGATCAGCCAATCCTGGGGGGCATGGCGAACGGCGGGGAGGAGTTCGAGTTCGCCGATGGCCATGGAGACAGCGTATTTGTCGCGTTCGAAGCCGAAGGAGCCGGCCATGCCGCAGCACCCAGGGGCCGGGGATTGGAAGTCGATGCCGATGCGGTGCAGGATGGATTCTTCCGCAGTCATCTTCATTAAAGATTTTTGGTGGCAGTGGCCGTGAAGGATGGCTTTGCGGTTGAGCGGGGGTGGGGCGAAGTGTGGGGCGTGGGTTTCGAGGAATTCGCTCAGCAGGAATGTTTGGCGCGATAGGGCTTGGGCACGTGGGTCGTCGGGAAAGAGGTTGAGGAGTTCGTCACGGAAGACGGCGACGCAGCTGGGTTCGAGGCCAACGATGGGGATGCCCGCTTCGATTTCGGGTGCGAGTTCGTTGAGGATTTGAAGAAGGAGTTTTTGTGCGCGGTCGAGCATGCCGTGGTCGTAGAGGGGGCGTCCGCAGCAGAGTTCGGCTTTGGGGATGGTGACGCGAAAGCCGGCGGCTTCAAGGACTTCGACGGCTGCAATGGCCGTGACGGGGTGGAAGTGGTTGTTGAAAGTGTCGGGCCAGAGGAGGACTTCGCGTGAGCCTTCGGGGGCTGAAGCCCGCTCAGAATAATGCCGTCCAATCGCAGCGCTGGAAGCGCTGCGCCACCCAAAAGCCTTCTCTCCAAGATCCCGGGCGCCAGATCTCTTTCCAAGATCTCGGGTGCCAGATTTTCGCGTTCGTTGGAACCAGGCTTTGAATGTTTCGGTCGCAAAGGCGGGGATGGCGCGCTGGCTGGGGATTCCGGTGATGAGCTTTGAAATATCGCGCAAGAGCGGGAGTTGCGTGGCGAGATTGGCAAGGCGTGGGGCATGAGCTGCCAGGCGCGCCCAGCGGTCGATGTTGCCGAAGGCGTAGGCGCTAAGCGGGCGAATACGTCCTTCGTAATAATGGGAGAGGAATTCGGACTTGTACATTGCGACGTCAACGCCTACCGGACAATCACTCTTGCATCCTTTGCAGGCGAGGCACAGATCGAGCGAGCGTTTCACTTCTTCGCTGCGCCAACGGTCACGAATCATGTCGTCACGTCGGTTCTGGCCCTGCGTCATCTCCCAGAGCAAGTGAGCGCGGCCGCGAGTGGAGTGTTCTTCCTCGCGAGTAACGCGGTAACTGGGGCACATCAGGCCGCCTTCTTCGCGGCGGCACTTGCCTACTCCCACGCATCGCAGGGTGGCATCGGCGAGACTTCCGTGATCGTCGAGAAACCGAAATGTGGTTTTCGGCTCCCAAGGAGCGTAATCGGCGCCAAGACGGAGATTTTCATCCATCTTGTACGGATCGACCACCTTACCGGGATTCATCTTCCAATCGGGATCCCAGGCTGATTTGAAGTCGCGGAATGCCTGCACGAGTTCGGGGCCAAACATTTTCGGAAGCAACTCGGCGCGCGCTTGACCGTCACCATGTTCGCCGGAGATGGAGCCTCCGTAGCCGACTACGAGGTCGGCGGCTTCTTCCATGAACCTGCGGAACGTGGCGATGCCATCTTTCGACTGCAATTCGAAGTTGATACGGGTATGAACGCAGCCGTGGCCGAAGTGGCCGTAGAACGATCCTCGATAGCCATAGGCCATCATCATCTTGCGAAGATCGCGCAGATAGCCGCCAAGTTTTTCGGGAGCGACCGCGGAGTCCTCCCATCCCTCCCAACTCATGGGCTCGCCTGAGACATGGGAAGTTGCGCCGAGGGCAGATTCACGAACCGTCCAGACGCGCCTGGCTTGATCCTTCTCTGTATAAAGCCGCATCACCGGCGGGTTAAGGCTACGGGCAAGCGATTGCATCAGGGCACGCGCCTGAGATTCTGCCTGCAGAGCGGTCTCGGCGCCGAACTCCACCAGCAGCCAGCCGCCGCCTTCGGGCAGGAGCGCAAGGCCTTCGATGTTAATCCCCTTGCCTCGCGTGTAGCCGACGAGAAAATCATCGAAGCCTTCGAGGCCGATCGGCTGGTGCGCCATGATCTCCGGCACCTGATCGGCGCACTGATAAACGTCAGGATAGGCGACGACCAGGAGCACGCGTTCGGGCGGGCTTTGAACCAGGCGGCAGGTCGCTTCAAGAACCGTGACGCAGGTTCCTTCCGAACCGACGAGTGCGCGGGCGACGTGAAAACCATTTTCCGGCAAAAGGTAATTCAGGTTGTACCCGGAGACGCGGCGTGGAATGTTTGGAAAGCGCTGGCGGACGAGATCGCCATAGGAGGTGGCGATTTTTCTTAGAGACGTCTGAATCTTACTTACACGTTCGGAACTGGCGGGGCCGACGAAGGCGTCCGCCGCTCCATCTATAAAGTTTGCGCCGACTTTCATCCGGGTGCCATCGTAGGTAAGGATGTCGAGTTCCTCGATGTTGTCGTCGGTTTTTCCTGCCATGACGGAGTGCACGCCGCAGGAGTTGTTACCGATCATGCCGCCGATGGTGCAGCGGTCGTGCGAGGCGGGATCGGGGCCGAAAGTGAGGTGGTGCTTTTCGGCGGCGGCGCGCAGATGATCGAGTATGACTCCCGGTTGAACGCGAGCGATGCGGCGAACGGGATCAATTTCGAGGATCGCCGCCATATATTTGGAAAAATCCAGAATCACGGCGACGTTGCAACACTGGCCGGCGAGCGAAGTGCCGCCGCCACGGCAGAGGAGCGGAGCCCCGAACTGGCGGCAGAGTGCAACCGCTGCAAGAACGTCATCGTTATTCCGGGGCAGCACTACTCCGATGGGAACTTGACGGTAGTTCGAGCCGTCGGTGGCGTAGAGAGCGCGCGAGCCGCGATCGAAGCGGACATCTCCTGCAATACTTCTCTGAAAAGCCTTAGCCAGCTCTATCGCATCCACGTGCGCGGGCTTGGCCGCTGGGGCGGGTTCCGTGAAGCTATCTGGCATGTGACCGGATTTCTACGGTACACGGATCGTACGGTACCCAATCCTGTGATGCTCAACCCAAATTACTTGTGGGTCACGCTGGTGATCTGAATGTTCGTCTTACCGTCCGCAGCCTCGATATTGATGGTGATGATGTTGTTGTGATCGTTCGAGACAATTGTGCAGCGCCCCGCGTCCGAACTGGTGACTACGGCGTTGGGAAATTTTGACTTGTAGAAGCTGGAGACTTTTTCGAGCGGGTCTGTGCTTTCAGCCTTGAGTGACGAGGTGTGAACACTTCCGAAAGAAGCTGACGAGGAGCCATCGGGCTGAAGTTCCGCCCCGGGATAAAGATCCACTCCCACATTGCGTGCGGCATCCGCGGGATCCTTGCTGGTCTCGACGTTGCCGAAGGGAGTTTCTACTTTTACGTTATCGCCATCCTGTCGAACATGCGCATGGCGGGCTATGCGCATCGCGAAAAAAGCCAACGAACCAAGACCGATGGCTCCGAGGAGAACGATGACGACCATTGCAATCAGAATGACTTTAAGCGAGCCGCCGCCCTGAGGAGGACTGGTGACGGCGACCGGTGCGGGAACAGTGGAAGGAGTTGCTGTTGGGGATGCAGCGCCGGAAGGCGGAAGGGTCGAAGCCAGAATTGGGGCGCCGCATTTACTGCAGAAGCGGATCCCGGGATTAATGGTGGTGCCGCAGGAATTGCAAAACGCCATAAGTTACCTCGCTGTCTATCCAACAAAGTTTAGCAATTGGCGGAGTATATCGCACATGGAGCGAAAAAGAGTGGGATGAAGCGCGTTTCGATGCAGGTTGGAAGATTTTCATTCTGATGAAGCATTCAGCGCAAGAAGTTATTTGGCAAAGAAGTAGTCGAAGGATTTTACGGCGGTAAATTCGTCGTCTTTAATGTCGAAAACGGTATAGAGCTTGGTGATGTAGAGGACGTCGTGCACTTTTTTGGTGAGGCAGAGGAGTTTGAGTTCGCCACCGGCGTTGCGAACAGCGGTAAAGCTGCTGACGAGTTCTCCGACGCCGGAGGAGTCGATGTAATCGACGTGAGCGAGGTTGAGGACGATTTTCTTTTTGTCGGCCGCGATGAGCTCGCGCACTTTGTCGCGGAGTTTGCCGGTTTCATCGCCGAGCGTGATGCGGCCGTTGATGTCGACAATGGTGACGTGGCTGACTTCGCGGGTAGTGATGGTCATAGGAAGATTCGGCTTACGGCTTTCGGGAGAATGGTAGTTACGTTGAGTGGCGTTCGTCAAATGCGTTTGGGGATCGGAAGCACGACCAAGGTCGGTGCACTGAGGAGCAGGGGGAAGAGGCTAGACGGATTGGTAGTCGCGGATTGCCTGGATGGGCGAGGTGATGATGGGGGTGGAGTATTCGGGATGAAGGAATTCGAGGTGCATGCCGCGGCCAACATAGCGGAGTTTGAGCATGGATCCTCCCCAGGAGGAACCGGCGATGGCGACTTGGACCGGATTGGGGCAGAACTCGGGATGACCGGAGATCAGTGCGTCACTGCCACCGAGCAGGACGGCCGTGTAGCGGTGATTCAGGGTTTGAATTTCGAGGACGGTCGAGGGCGGAAGATCTTGCAGGAAAACGCCGCCTTCGATCTCGGATCGTACGATAGCGCGATTGACGTCATCGGAGAGGTTGGGATGCGGAGTGAACATTTTAACGCGTTATGTGGAGTCTACTCCAAACTAGGTCGCAGGGGAACTGGTCCTTTAACCTTTGGTTCACCCTCTAGTGGTTTGATGTTCCGAGATGGGAAGTGGGTGCCGGGAAATCTTTAGGACAGAAGCCTTTTAAGAGGCGAGGAGCAAAAAGGCTTTAACACAGGGGACACAGAGAGGCACAGGGTAAGGCTTTGACAGGTGGGGGGATGGTGGCCTTTCCTTGCTGACATCCAACCTTTGTGCTCAAAACGCAAGGTCGAAGGAGCGGAGGGGGCGTCGGCTACGAGATGTCCCTAGTGAGATTGGGTTAGTCGGGTTGGGGAATTGTGGAGGGATGTAGCATGGGGGAAACGCCCTAAGAGCTCATTAAGTCCCTCCCCCAGCTTAGATGGCGTGACTTTGCAAAGAAAAAAGGATTCAAGGAGAAACAAATGAGTCGCAATATGAAGCTAATTGTGTGCGCACTGGCGCTGACCCTATGTACGGGGTACGCGCTGGCAGCAACGGCCCCACCGGCGGACACTTTGAAGGTGGATTACTTCTCCAACGCAAACACGGGCGATCCGGATGGAACCTTGCGGATCACAAACGCGGGCACATCGGGCGGGAGTCTATGCGCCGCCATTTATGTATTCGATCCGATGCAGGAACTATCGGAGTGCTGCAGCTGCCTGGTGAGTCCGAATGGATTGCGGACACTCTCGGTAGATACGGACTTAACCAAGAATCCGTTGACGGGCGGGACGAAGCTCAGCACGGGATCGATCCGGATTGTTTCGACGACTGAATCGGGCGGAAGCTGCCCGCTTCCGTATCAGGGCAGAGTGACTCCTACGGCTGGGGTGCGGTCCTGGACGACACATATTCAGAGCGCTTCCGCGATTACGGAGACGGCTTCGCAAGATGCCACTCTGAGCGCGGCCGAGTTGGCCCAGCTGGAACGTGGCTGCTACGCCATTGCATTAGATGGCAGTGGATCGGGAGTGTGCAGTTGCGGAACGGGTGACTAGATTCCCTGGGGGACTTTTGCTTTATTTTGCGTTCCTTCCCGCGTCGGCTGAGGTTTGGCTGGCGCGGGGATTTTTTTGGGCGGAGAACTTGGGTCCTCGGTTTTCTGCGTTCCTGACAGATGGGGCGATCCCGGCTGGGAGGATGGCGCGTTCGTGGTGACGAATCTAGATAGTAATCAGTGGAATCTTGGCGGCGAGTTTTCCGATAATGGGGTTTAGAGTGAATCACTCTTTGTGGCGAAGTGGGAGATTCCTGTGAAGGATCTGGAAAAAGTGTTGGGATCGGTGGGCGGGTGACCCGGCACTTAGATAGCGACAGAGGTTACTGCGCGGATTGAGCTGCTGACGAGTCCGCGAACGCCGGAAGCATGTGGAAGCACACTATGGGATGGTGGCGATAGAACCATTGGGGCCGACGAAGAGGGCTCCTCCGCTGGGATAGGGGCTGACGGCATTGAACTGGATACCGGATTTTCTGGGTGGGCTGATGCGAGTGGGGTTTCTGGGCGGGCGAAAGTCGAAGATGAATTTGGGCGCGGCGATGAAGAGGCGGATATGGGCGCGATTGTCGTCCTGGGTCGAGGCGGAGGGAGTTAAGGCTTTGCGGTCATAGGCGACAGCCGAATAGTAGGATTGCGGGAAAATCTGGGAAACGGACCAGGATTTGCCGCCGTCGTTGGTGAAGGCGAGGTTGGGACCGTCACGATCGGGATGTTTGTAGTCGCCTCCGGCGATGACGCCGTGCGTGGGGTCGCGGAAGGCGATCGAGAAGATTCCAGCGGAATCTGGGCCATGAGTAACGGGCGTCGAGAAGAGTTCCCAGGTGAGCCCGCGGTCCGGGGAGTGGAATACCCGTGCGGCGGAACCTCCGGTGGCGAACCAGATGTTGGGGTCGAGGACGGGCTCTGGTGCAGTGGTTGTATTCGCGACACCAAGATCCCTGGCTTCGGTCGGAATGACATGGCTGGAATTGCGGAGTATGGCGAGGGCGGTGTTGCTGGCGGCGAAGGCGCCTTCGCCCGCTACAGCGGGTGGGAGTTGGGAAGGCGGGAGTGGAGTCCAGGATTGACCGTCGGTGGTTAGCAGAAGCTGGAATTTGAGTTGGCCGTGATCGTCGGGGATGGGATCGCCGAGGACCACGCCGTGGGTGTGGTCCCAGAAGGCGATGGAGTCGAAGAAAGATTTAGGGTTGGTGGCGGTGAATTGGAGCTGCCAGTGCTCGCCGGCGTCGGAAGTGTGATAGATGCGAGATAGCTCGCCCGGTCCTGAGGACATGAGGAAAGCCTCGTCGGCGGAGAAGGCGACGATGCCGCGGAAGTCGACCGTGCCCGCGTTGGGAACCTGAGCAGCCGCCCAAGTGTGGCCGTCGGTGGTGCGGAGATAGGTTCCGTGAGATCCGGAGGCCCATGCAACCTGCTGCGATACGACGCAGGCGCCGCGGAGATCTTCGGTGGTGCTGGAAGTCTGCGTTTGGCGCGAGACGTGGGCAAGAGCGGTAGTGGCTGCGAGCAGGATGAGCAGAGATCGCATGCGGGCATTGTCGCAGAAAAATCGAGTTATGAAGCAGAAAGATACTTGCTTGAATCCCGGTGGGCGATTCGCGAAACGGATAGGATTGTGGATTGCCGGTTTATCGGGGAGGCTTGTTTATTTGGCGTTGAAGTCGGCGAAAGCGGCGATCTTCCCGAAGTAGATGCGAAGGGTACACCTCTGGCCGACGTGGGCGAATGCGACTTCAAGCGTGTCGGAGGACTGCGGGACGGAGTCGGTTTCCATGGAAGAGTGGGCGACATTCTGCTTTTCGTCGTAGGATGCGCCGGGGGTGACGTTCTTGTTGACGACCACGCTCCATTCGCGACCGGGGATGGGATAGACGGTATAGGCTCCGATGGGAATGGTGGAACCTCCGAGGGTGAGTTCCGCCTCGGTGAAGAGGGTCATGGGAGCTCCGCCGGGGATGAAGGGTCTGCCATTGGCGGCTTTTTCGGCTTTGGTTGTGACAGGGTTGTAACGGATGTAGACCTGGCGGCCATCGTCGAGGTTACAGGAGGCGGTGGACGTGGGTTCGGATTGGGCGGAACAAGCGGCGGCGAGCAACAGGATAACCGGGATGACGAAGTGCGAGCGAAACATTGCAAGTCCTCTGGGCCACGAGTGTAGCGCAGGGAATGGATGGAGGGGAAGGAGATTTGGGATTGATTTTTAGCTGAGACCTGGACCGAGGCGCTGCGGAGCGAGGCAATATCCTGCACAGATGGATGGGCGGGAGCGCCCGTCACCACATGACGAAAATCCCGTTCGTTGCTGGCCTTCGGTGATGTTCTCGCGAGCCAGCTTGATTGCTACCGTGTCTGTGCCAGTACTGTGCATTCATACTGAGCCAGGATGGGGGCAAATGGCGAGAACAGGCAAGTTGAGAATTCTTTACGGCGAAGGGGATGCGGAAGCGCAAACGGCACCAGCGGCGGCGTTTGAGAAGGCGGGCCATACGGTGAATAAAGCCATCGGACGCAAAGAGGTGGTACAAGCGCTGGAGAAAAACGGGTTCGATTTGGTGGTGCTTGGACCGAGCTTGACGCGGAACGACCGGCATCATTTACCGTATGTGGTGAAGAAAGCTCAGTCTCAGACGGCGGTGCTGGTAATGCACGCCGATGGGAGCCGTCATCCGTATGTGGATGCTTGCACGGATACGGGAGCAAGCGTGGAGAATGTTTTGGAGCGGATTGAAGGAATGCTGATTGCGCGGGTGATGAGCGCGGGGGCAGGGCGGTAGGTGTTGGCTCTTAGCTTTTAGCTTTCAGTTCTCAGATTTAAATGAGGCGGCCTTCGCGGGCCGCTTTTCTTTTTGAGGCGCGTGGCGTTATGCACAGGGTGGTGTTGATGAATCTTGGCGGATAAGAATCAGCAGGGTTAATGGGTGGGAGTACGAGTCCGATTCGGACGATCGCGACCCTCGAATGGGCGCGCCTGGTCAAGGAAGTGGCCCTTGTTGCTTAATCGCACTCACCAGTAAGACCAGAATCGACCTGGTAATAGTGGAAGACGTGTGCCGCTCTGTGGATATGTTGTGGAACCAGAAACAGGATTAGGCGGCCTACATTTCGATGAAGTGGGACGAACTGCGTAGAAAGCATGCGCCAGAAGAAAAAGAGACGTTCTAGGCAGGCAAAGATGCGAGTCGAGCGGACTCTTGCCAGAGACGTTGAGCGGAGGAGTCGTCTTGCGCGGCTTTTGAAGGCGGGATGGGGCGGCGTTTGGAGAAATATTCTCCGGTAATGGTCGCGACATCGGGCGAGGACGCGAGGTAGATCAGAGTTTCCGCACCTTGTTCGGGAGTAAGGGCGAAGCGTTTAGCGACACCGATGCCAAAGGAGATCAGGCCGCCGGAATGGTCCCCGAAGCGAGTGGCCACAAACCCAGGGTGCAGGCAGTTGGCAGTGACTCCGGTGCCGGCGAGGCGGCGGGCGAGTTCGCGCGTGAAGAGGATGTTCATCAGCTTGGAGCGGGCATAGACGGGATAACCGGGGCCGCCGAAGCGCAGCCATTCCAGAAAGCCGGAATCGCGATAGATCTTTTCGGATTGCAGGTCATCCGGATCGAAGGTTCCGGACTGGTGGGCTGCCGATGCGGTACTCACAACTCGCGCGGGAGCGGAGGAGATGAGCCGTTCGCGCAGCCCTTGAGTGAGAACAAAGTAGGCCATGTGGTTCAGGGCGAACGTGAGCTCGAGGCCGTCTTCGGTAAGGTGGCGATGGCCGAACATGGCTCCGGCGTTGTTGATAAGAACATCGATGCGAGGCTCGGCGGCGGAGATTTCGGAAGCGACGCGCTGGGTTTCGGCGATGCGGGAAAGATCGGCGTAGTAGACGGTGTGCGCCATTGCTGGAGCAAGTTCGCGCAGACGGGAGAGCGCAGCTTCGCCGCGTTGACGACCGCGAGCGATCTGAACAATGCGCGCGCCCATGCGAGCGAGGCTTTCGGCGGTGACCTGCCCGATGCCCGAGGTTGCGCCAGTGATGACGACTACCTTGCCTGACATGTCCTGACGGTTTGGCATTGAAACATGGTTGAGTTAAGCGGCCCTCCCCAGGACGGGCTGGGTGCAGTACATGCAACGGCGGGCGTCGAGCGGAATCTCGCTGAGGCATTCCGGGCATTTTTTCGTGGTGGGATCGGCGGGCTTGTCGCTGCGGTGCATGCGGGCTACAAGCGCGTTGACCGGAATGACGACGAAGAAGTAAACCGCCGCGGCGATCAGGAAGAAGGAGACGCAGGCGTTGATGAATTCGCCGACGGGAAATGGTGTGCCGCGAAGGGAGAACGAAATGTTCGAGAAATCGGGCTTGCCGACCAGTGCGGCGATGAAGGGCGTGAGCAAGTCTTTGGTGAGCGCGGCAACTACGCCGCCGAAGGCTGCGCCGATGACCACGCCGACGGCCATGTCCACGACATTGCCGCGCAGGATGAATTTTTTAAAGCCGCTGAGCATGCAAGACTCCTTGAAATTAGGGTGGGGAACAATTTAAGTCTGTCAGAGGGGAAGGTCAAGCGGGGTAGCCTGGCAAGCGACTGTCATCCAACCTTGAGAGCTCGAAGCTGCAATCTGATTCTTTGCGGGCTTTTCCTCTTGATTACGACGCTTATCTCGCCCTGGGAAGTTTCTATCGTGAGAGGGAGGTCCATTTGCAAGTCAGAAGTTTTCCGACGTCGCCTGGATCTCCCCGAAATGAGCGCGCCGGACTCAGTGTTGGCGTAAGGGATTGCGATTCTGAATTCTCTGTAAGCCAAAACGATCGTTCGAAAACTCGGCATTGCGCTTGTTCTTAGGTATCGCTGAAGACCGCCCCTGTCTATTCCCAGACGTCGGGCAAATTGTTTTTCGGTCTGTCCCTCGGCGAGAGCCTTTTTGTAAAACGGCCTTAACCTTTTCGCGAACTCGGCTCCGAACTGTTGATCTTCGTCAGTCCGCTTCATACGTGGCTTGACTAAATTTAAACGTAAGCGCAGTATTGATTCTTAAAAAGCATGCTTTTTAAGAATCAAACGACGATACACCAAATACGAGGGGTTGTCATCTAAACTCGGTGACGGGCCTGGGAGGCAAGATGGCTGATGAACAGCAGCCGCGCTTGGCAATTGAACTTCAAACTTACGCCCAGCATATGGCGGAATGGCTTGCGCACAAAACGGGCCGTTACGTAGTCATAAAGGGCAGCGGGCCCCTGGGTTTTTATCTGGACTTCGAGGCTGCATATCGAGCTGGCGCCGCCACCTATGGGTTAGAAACTGATTTTTTGGTTAAACAAATTCTCGAACACGAGCCTGTCTTCTTTGTGTTTTAGCCGTGCCCACTCATCAGTCTCCAAGCCGTGATCCTCGAGACCTACAGCTTTACGGCCCCCGCTTGAAAATCAAAATAGGGCATCCCCTGCTCGGACCGCCGAACCGGTACCGATTCACGCCGACGGATGCCCTTATCGATACAGGCGCGCAGCGGACGATTCTGACTCCCGAGGTTGTCCAGAAAGTCGGACTTTCAAAGGTCGATGAGACGACTTTGATCCGAGTGGGTGGCAAGGTTAAGGCAGACGTCTATGCGGCTTCGCTGCAATTCCCGCATTCCGGCTTCAGCCCTATCGAAATGATAGCGGTTCCTTGCAGCGAACTGCCGCATCCGCTGTTTCGATGCCTGCTTGGACGGGACGTTCTGTCCCGCTGGATCTTCACGTACGATGGACCAGTTGGCGCATGGAGAATCAGCGAAGACAAAGTCAGTTCTTGGGTAGAGCCGCCTGAGGGAAGTGGCGATCTCTGGGGAGAATGACAATCCCACATCCTCCAATCAAATTCGCATGGGCATGACGATGTAGCGATATTTGTAGTCGTCGCCTTCGGCGGGGCGGAGTTGGCCGGCGGATTGGGAGTCTTTTAGTTCGAGGCGGACTTCTTCGGTGCCCGAGGCTTTGAGGAAGTCGACCAGGTATTGCGCGTTGAAGCCGATGGTGAGTGTCTCGCCGTCGTAGGGAGCTTCGATGGAATCCTCGGACTCGCCGGCTTCGGTGGAGGATGCGGAAAGTTTGACTTCGCCCTTTTCGAGCTTCATGCGGACGGCGCGAGAGCGTTCGTCGGCGAACTGGGCCACGCGAAGGATGGCGGCGTTGAGATCGTGGCTGTTGAGGGCGATGCTTTTGCTGTTGTCTTTGGGCAGCACAGCTTCGAAGTTGGGGAACTGGCCGGTGAGTTGGCGCGAGGTGAGCAGGCGCGAACCGATGCGGAAGAAAAGTGTGGAATCGTCCTTGGCGAATTCGACCGTATCGGCGTCGGTGGAATCGAGCAGGGACTTGAGTTCGTCCATGGCTTTCTTGGGGACGAGGGTTTTCATCTCGCCGGAGACGCCTTCGAATTTTTCTCCGCTGCGTTCGCAGTGGGCTAGGCGATGGCCGTCGGTGGCGACCATGGTGATGGATTCAGGCTTCAAAAGCATGAGTGCGCCGTTCAGCGTGTAGCGCGACTCTTCGCTGGAAATGGCAAAGCCGGTGCGGGCGATCAGTCCACGAAGAACCTGGCCGGGAATTTTTATTACGCCTACGGTCGGAAATGCGGGAAGGCTGGGGAAGTTCGATTTCGCCATGCCAACCATTTTTGTATTCGACCGGCCGCAGCGGATGCTGACCCAGTGATTTTCGAGCAGTTTGATGGTGATATCGGCATCGGGCAGAAGCTTTACGTAGTCATGGAGTTTGCGCGCGGGGATGGTGCAGGAGCCTTCTTTTTTAACCTTGGCATTGCACGAAGTGCGCAGGCTGAGATCGAGATCGGTGGCGGTGAGCGAGAGCTTTCCGTCGGCAGCCTCGAATAAATAGTTGGACAGAATGGGAATGGTGGTCTTGCGTTCGACCACGCCCTGCGTGGCGGTCAGTTCGCGCAGCAACTCTGATTTGGTGACCGTGATTTCCATGGTACCGACTGCAACGGCGGCTTCCACCGGCATAATGATCTCCGCATTCTCAGGGGCTAAAGCCCGAATTTCAAGGGCATCTTAGCGGCGCGTCTAAAGCCGCGCCCTTTCAAAGCTTCCTACACTTCGACATGCTACTTTTATTACTTCCCTTATATCAAATACAAAACCTATAAAACCAGCAGTAACAGTAGGCGGTTCGGAGAAGTGGAAAACTTTGGCAACCGGCCTATTGTTACCACGTTGGGACGCGACCCTTCGTGTGAGAAATCGGTCCCGAACTTTGCGGAGGGCCTACCAGAAGAGGTCCACATTTTTGATTTCGCCCGACGTTTGCACAGTTTCCACATGACGTTCACAGCGTTGTTGAAGGAAGACTCGGGCGATCCGTGCATAACTCGTAAATCGACGCGATTATCCGCCTAATTGTTCGGTCAGCTTGTTCAGCAGCCTGTTTAAATCTTTGTCGTTCTTGCGAACCCCTTCAATTTTTTCTACGGAGTGCAAAACGGTAGTGTGGTGCTTGCCGCCAAACTGACGGCCGATTTCCGGCAGCGATGCTTCGGTCATCTGCTTCGCCAGATACATGGCAATCTGGCGCGGGTAGACGATGGCGCGGGAATTGTCTTTGGCTTTGATCTCGACCAGGCGCAATCCGAATTGTTCCGCCACCATTTTCTGAATGGACTCGATGGTGATCTTGCGGGCTTGCGAGTCGATGAAATTTTTCAAGACCTGTTGCGCGTAGGGAAGCGTGATCTCGGCGCCGATGAGGGACGAATGCGCGACCAAGCGGATCAGCGCTCCTTCGAGCTCGCGGACGTTCGAGCGAATGTTCTGCGCGACGTAGAGAGCGACATCGGTGGGCAGGGTTACTTTTTCCTGCTCGGCCTTCTTTTGCAGAATCGCGACTTTGGTCTCGAGATCGGGGGGCTGGATATCGGCGATCAATCCCCACTCGAAGCGGCTGCGCAAACGGTCTTCGATCTCGGCGAGCTCTTTTGGAGAGCGATCGCTGGCGATGACAATCTGCTTCATGGTGTCGTGCAGGGCATTGAAGGTATGGAAGAATTCCTCCTGCGTACGCTCTTTTCCGGCAAGGAACTGGATGTCGTCGACGAGAAGAACGTCGACGCCGCGGAATTTATCGCGGAAGCTGGTCATCTTGTCGTAGCGCAACGAGTTGATCATGTCGTTGGTGAACTTCTCGCTGGAGACGTAGCAGATGGCGGCTTGCGGCTGGCGGCGCTTGACCTCGTGCCCGATGGCTTGCATGAGATGGGTCTTGCCCATGCCGACGCCGCCGTAGAGAAAGAGCGGATTGTAGGCTTTGGAGGGACGCTCGGCGACGGCCTGGCAGGCGGCGTGGGCGAATTGATTGCCGGAGCCGATGACGAAGGCGTCGAAGGTGTAGCGCGGGTTGAGTTGTGCGGCGCCATCCCAATCGAAGCGGGCTTGCGCGGGCGCCGGCGCTGAGGAAACGGGCTGCGCCGAAAGACCGCCATTATGGCGAACGGCAGTGGCCGCGGGATCGTCCTCAGGCGTGACGAATTTAACGTCGTTGAATTCGAGGCCGAGATTGTCGATGGCTTCCTGGATGAGGTCGGCGTACTTGTCGCCGGCGTGACGGAACTCAACGGTGGGAACGCGAACGAATAAGACTCCGCCGCTCGAGTGGCTGTAGCGCGTCGGCTTTAACCAAGTGTCGTAAGAGTGCCGGTTGATTTTTTTTTCCAGCGCGTCAAGGATGCGCATCCAAGGATTCGGAGAGAGGTTGGGAGAAAGTGTTGTGCTGGTCACTGACATAAGATATGAAATACCCCGCCGCGGCGTCCCGGCGGCTGGCTGAGGGCGCCTGTTAAAATTGCGTTAACGACTCGCTGATGGAACGTTTAGTTTACTGTGGATTGCGCCGGTTGTGCGGTGCGCGGTTGCCATGTTGAAAGACTTTTCTAAAGCTGAACAGTGCCGAATGGTAGCACGAAAAAATTTTCATCGCACAGAAATCTTAAGCGAAAAGTTTTGTCGCTCGCTGATTCAAGACTTGAAGAGTGCGTCGTGTCAAGTGTCTAAGATATAACTGCAACGAGCGCGGTGCAGAAGGTTGGAAGTGTGGCGCACCGGCGTGTGCCCGACTTACGAATGCAGTTGGTGACCGAGAGCTGAAGAACGTACATCGCTTACTGCGACGATCGGTTACCGTGACGATCCGTTGAACTGCTTCCCTCGAATTAGATCGTTCGCGCGAGTCGCAGTTTATGTCGCGAATAGAGAGGCCACAGTGTAAGACAACTTGCCAGTGCTGCGCGAAAGATTATTTTTACGGAATCCGGGAAAGTTCCGCTGCCGACGAGTGGACGATTGCTAAGGAGGGCCCTTTGCCCTGATGGCGTCCGGTCATTTATACTCGTCGTTTGCCTTTACACTGTTGAGCGAACCAGGAGTAAGTATCTTTCATGCCCAAGCGAACGTTCCAACCTAACCGGCGCAAGCGAGTCAAGAAGCATGGATTTCGTACGCGCATGAAGACCCAGGGCGGCCAGAAGGTGATTTCACGCCGCCGCGCCAAGGGACGGAAGCGGGTGTCCGTGAAACCCGGATTCCGCGAGTAGTTTTTCCAGTGCCGCTCACAATTACAGCGGAGACACCCAGCGATCTGTTACAGCCTATTGGGTTGATGGCGGATGCCGCGCTGCGGACGGGGCCGGATTCCATGCCAGCGAAAAAGGCAGCACGATTCCCGCGCGGAGCACGGCTGTTGCGTCATGCGGATTTTGAGCGTGTGTATAAACAGGGCCGCCGGCATTTCTCCGCGACGATGACGGTTTTTTATTTGGCGCGAACTCAAGTGGAAGCCGGGGAGCAGTTGCCGCCGGCAAAGCTGGCGGGAGCGCTCGCTCCACATGTGGCTGGACTGCGGGTGGGATTTACGGTGGGGCGAGTGTTGGGTGGGGCGGTGCAGCGGAATCGCATGAAACGGCGGTTGCGCGAAGCGGTTCGCATGACGCGTCCGGCGAATGGGGTTGCGGCGGATGTGGTGATCAATCCGAAGAAGACCATTTTGAAGGCTGATTTCGCGAATGTGCTGAAAGAAGTGGAACGAGCGTTTGTGGTGATTGAGCAAAAGTTGACGGCGAATGGCTTCAGCGTCAAAAGCTCGCTGGCAGGAGTGCCCGCGCCACACGAGCCAGCAACCCACGAGGCTGCAGCCCACGGGCCTGCGCCGCACGAGCCTCGGTCATGAGCGAGTGCGCCAAATTTGCGGTGCTCCGGATGTTGCAAGGATACAAGTGGGCGGTCTCGCCATTGCTGCCGCCCGCCTGCCGTTACGTGCCGACTTGCTCGGAGTATGCAATGGAAGCGGTGGAGCGGTATGGGGCGGTGCGGGGCGGATGGATGGCGATGCGGCGCGTGTTGCGATGTCATCCATTTGTGCGCGGAGGCTATGATCCGGTGACGCGGCCGGAAACTGAACGGCAGGCTATGGGGAAGTACGGCGCGAGTGCGCCAAGAAATTGAGGCAATAAGGAAAAATTGGCCGATTATAAAAATCCACAGCAGGAACCGGGCGCCGAGCGGCGGCTGATGCTGGTTTTTCTGCTGACCTTTATCGTGCTGATTGTTTTCCAGCCGTTGCTTAAGAAATATATGCCGCAGGCGCCGGTGCCGCAGAAGCCATCGGTGGCGGAAAAAGCGGAGTCGAATCCGTCTTCTGCGTCTTCGATTGGGGCCTCTTCAAATATTTCTCCTGCCGCAACTCGATCTTCGAAGGCCTCCTCCGCAATTAAGACTGGCGCGAACGCCAACCAGCAGGCGGCGGCCGAATCTGAAACCGTGATTGAGAGCGATCTTTACAAAATCACTTTCACCAACCGCGGCGCGCAGGTGAAGTCCTGGATCCTGAAGAAATTCAATAACGACGCACAAAATGGCCCGGTGGATTTGGTGAGCACGGCCGCGTCACAGAAGTATGGTTATCCGCTCTCCCTGTGGGTTTATGACGAGGCGCTGCGCAATAAGCTAAGTTCCGTTTTGTATGTGCCGTCGAGTGAAGGCGAGCAGAGCGCTCCGGCGCAGATCAGCTTCGAATATGCCGATCGGGATGTGGTGGTACGAAAGACGTTTCATTTCGATCAGAGTTATGTTTTGAATGTTGAGACGTCGGTGGTTTACAAGGGATCGGAGATTTTCGCCGCTCCGGCATGGCCTTCTGGATTTGGCGATGAACTAACCCCGGCTTCGTACACCGTGGCGCGCATCGACTACCATAACGACGCTTCGACCGAGCGCAGCACCTTCATTTTTCCCAGCTACATTACGCGGATGCCGGTCAAGAGTGTGAGCAGCGGGAACACGTTGAAGGGTGAATTCCAGTGGGCAGGGACCGGGGATCAATATTTCACGGCAATATTTATTCCGGCGGATCCCCAGGGGATTGGGCTGGTTACGTTGCGGAATCCGATTGAGGTTCCGACGAAGCCCGGTTCGAATGAGCTTTCGAAGGTTGATGTGCTTGGCGCGGCGGTTGGGCCGATAAGCGGGCCTACTGCGGAGCGGATGTATGTTGGCCCGAAAGAGCTGGCGGTTCTGGATGCGGTTTCGGTGCCGAGGATCAGGAACGGCAATCCAAATCTTGGCGGAATTGTCGATTTCGGGCGGCTGGAAATTGTTGCGCGTCCCCTGTTTCTTTGGCTGAAGTGGACTTACAACCATGTAGTGGCCAACTGGGGATGGGCGATCGTGCTCCAGACTTTGATCATCACGGTCGCGCTGCTGCCGCTGCGGATTACGCAGATGAAGTCGATGCTGAAGATGCAGCGCGTGGCGCCGCAGATCAAATCGATTCAAGAGAAATATAAGAAATACAGTTTGAGAGATCCGCGCAAGGCCGCGATGAACGAAGAGATCAGCGCGATCTACAAGAAAGAGGGGGTAAATCCGGCGGGCGGCTGTTTGCCGATGATCATCCAACTGCCGTTCCTGTGGGCGTATTACAGCATGTTGCGGGACGCGCTGGATTTGCGGCACGCGCACTGGTTGTGGATTCACGATCTTTCGGCGCGCGACCCTTATTTTATTTTGCCGATTGTGATGGTGGTGAGCATGGTCGCGATGCAGCGCATAACGCCGCAGGCCGGAATGGACCCGGCGCAACAAAAGATGATGACGCTGATGATGCCATTGATGATGGGATTTATTTTCTTTAATCTGGCTGCCGGGTTGAACCTTTATTATGCGGAGACCAATTTGATCTCGATGGCGCAACAAGCCATCATGAATCGGACGAGCCTGGGGCGAGAGATGCGCGAGATGATGGAAAAGCGCGCGAGGAAGAAGGAGAAATAAGCTATTAGCTTTTAGCCGGTGGCTTTTAGCTTGGGGCTTTCGGGGGATAGGGATAGGCGTGCTACATGGAATTGAAAAGAACCTTGAAGAGAATGGGTTTTGAGCTAACGGCTAAGAGCTAACAGCTAAGAGCTTTCACTATGGATAAAGTTGCTGCCGCGAATCGCATCAATGAATTTTTGCAGGCTGTCGTAAATCTGGGCGGCCTTCACATCAAGTACCGGATTGTGGTGGACCCTCCGCCCCTCAATGATTGGGAAAATCCGGAGATCTTTGTGGACTTGTCGGGGCCAGATTCCGGG